>OLGO01000101.1_pt1 | contig 95395 bp, 87 predicted proteins | sample 1605861 | NCBI WGS metagenome assembly OLGO01 (sample SAMN03283253) | human gut metagenome | biome: human-associated habitat; material: feces | host: Homo sapiens | place: USA | collected 2013
TTCCATTATCAATATTAAGTTTATTATTATTAGTATTTACATTATTATTTTTAGACAATCTTCCATTATCAATATTAAGTTTATTATTATTAGTATTTACATTATTATTTTTAGACAATCTTCCATTATCAATATTAAGTTTATTATTATTAGTATTTACATTATTATTTTTAGACCATCTTCCATTTCTAAAAGTATAATCACTGCCAATAATAGTTTCACCTCTAGCAGATTTATTAATAGGATAAGTAGAAGTTCTATTAATAGTTTTATTAGTTATAGGAACATAATATCCATTTTGTTCATCATATTCCCAAGTTCTTCCATGACGATTAATTCGAGTTCCACCAACAGCAAATTTATCGCGTAGACCCCCCGTAGAGGATGGAGAATGAATTAATCCATTCTTAACATTACCATTAATACTTATAATCATATTTTTACCTCCAAGTTTTCTAGATTTACGACTATAACCTTTAGTATATTTACCAATATGGTCTCGAGTATTAGATATATCTTTAAATATTTCTGAATTAACATCTTTAACATCAATTACTTCAAGACCTTGTTTTCCAACATCGCCTGTAAAAATAAAATGTTGATAAGGATTACCTTTATTTCTACTAGTTTTACTAAGTCCTTCGCTAGTTATAACATTATATTTTTTATTTTCTGGATGAATACCTTTAGATTCAATATATTCTTTTAATTCGTTATTACTAATACGTTTACTTTTTTTAAGTTCTCTGTTAATATCTTTATTATAAAGTTTATCAAATTGTTTTCCAATATATTTTCTATAATTATTAGAAATTAGTTTACCAAGTTGATTATTAATATCTTTATAATACATATCTTTAACTTCTTGTTCAGGTATTTGATATACTACATCATTGCCAAACATATCATTATTATAATTAACTACTTTAAAATTTTTATTATCAAAAATTACTCCAATACCAGGGTCATTAACATCAATACCTTTTTTTTCTAAAATATCATAAGTATATTTACGAACGTTATATATAAAAGGACTATATGTAGGTAAATTACTAATTTTACAACCTATAGCATCATTAATATAATCGTTTTTAGCATTACCAGTTATTTGATAACTAGGTTTATATTTTATATTAGGGTCATTAATAAATTTTTTGATTTTATTTGCAATAAATTCATTATAACCATAAAGTTTAGAATATTCTTTATTAACTTTAGAAACAATATCTTTATATGGAATATTTTTATTTTTACTTAATTCTGTTCTAGCACTTTTACCATATCTAAGCAAATATGGAAGTTCATAATCAGTATAAAGTTTACTTTGTTCAGAATTATCAAAAGCAAAATCAGCATTTTTAACCCAATTTTCTCTATTACCTTCAAATTTAATAGGACGTCTAATAGATACTGCAAACCCATCTTTTTCATTATGATGTTTAGCTTTTGCATATCCAATACCTGTATTTAAACTATTGGAAGAATAAATAGTGCCTTCTCCATTATATGAAGAATTAAATCCAGCTCTACCAGCTCCTGTATCTGGAGCATAAGTTGAAGCATAATATTTAGCTCTATTTTCAGCAGTAGGTTCAACACCATTTCTTCTAAGTATATTATTTATATTTTCTTCATTACCTGTTTCATGTACACCTCTAACAAATGTATTATGTTCTAACAATCTATCTTTAATAAGTTTATCTGCTTGTTTAGGATTTTTTGCAGCAGATAAAGGAATAGGGTCATAACCATAACGAGCATTCCATTTATTAAAAGTCTTAAGAAAAGCTTTTGTATCATCAATATTAGTTTGAAGAACATCAGGTATATCAATAACTTTTCCGTTACTATCTAATATATTAACAAAATCTTTATATTTACCAATATTAGAAGTTAATTGTTTTTTAGGAGCTTCAAGAAGTTTAGTGGGTTTAACACCAAGAGCTTTTCTACCATTATTAACAGATAAATTATAACGAATATTAGGAGAAATAGAATAATAACCTAAAGCATCTCTACCTTTAGTAATAGCTTTTTGACTTGTTCTAGAAATATTTTTATCTAAAGCTATAGCAACTTTAGTAGCTTTATCGACACCTCTTAAAACTCCAGCGCCGCCTAACAATATATCAAATTCAGGATTAACTTGTTCAAGAGGAGTCATATTAACTTCTTTTCTAGCAGGAACTTTTTCTAAAGTATTGTTTGCTATTCTATAAGTTTCTGGATAATAAATAAAATCTCCTTGTTTAATACCACTATTTCTAGGAGATTCCATTATAGGAGTTACTCTAGTATTATCACTTTTAGCTACATATTTTTCTTTACCATATTTAGCTTTAGTACCATCATCGTTAATCCCATTTCTATCTTTAAAATCTTCTTGAGCTTTAAATACTTTATTAGGATTAGCTCCACCCATAACTAATTTAGCAGGACTAACACCATTAATAATAGGTTGTGCAGAATAAACTTTAAGTTCATTACCATTAGTTTCAACTACTTCACCATCTTCTACTTCAATACCAGTTTTATCACTAGGACCAATATCAATACCACCTTGACTATGTTTTCTTCCATTCATATAAAAGAAATTATTACCAAGAGGTTGAGCAATACCACCAGCAACTACATTTGGTATTTTACCACCAACAGCATATTGCTTTTTACGAGTAACATTACTTCTAAATGTACTAGGTAAATTACTTATATGAATAACTTTATCTTTTCTAGGCATTTTATATAATATAATGAGAAATTGTAATTTGATTGATTTTAAGGCTCTCTGCTGAACGATAGCCTATCAGTCGATTAATAGTTCATACCTATATATAATAATTCAACAGAGAGCAAAAGACTAGCGTCTAAGACCGCCACAGCGATATACATTTAGCCTATCTCGATATACTGATTGAGGCATAACAGGTTGTTGAACAGTACCATTAGTAATCCATTCAGGACGTTCAAGACCAGTTTTAGGAGCACTATAACTAGCTTGGTCAGCTTGTTTAACTTGAATTGGTTGTTGTCCTTTACTTCCAAACATACCACCAATTAAACTTCCAGCAGCACCAATAGCAGCACCAATCCATGCTTTTCTACGTCCGCCACATTTATATTTATTAATAAAACTAGAACGTTGATACATAGTCATTGGATTAGTCATTTTATCAGAAGTAATATTAAGTTGCTGTTGACCAGCTTGAAGTTGTTTACGCTGTTCAGCTTCTTGAGCAATACGTTTATTTTCATTAATTTGTTGATTAGCAGAAATACCTTGACCTATTGCAGTACCTAATTCACCAAGTCCTTGAACTCCTGTAATAGAACTAGCAAGATTACCTAAACCTGGAAGAGCATCAGCAAATTCAGTACCGAAACCAGCTTTACGTCGAACTCTACCACCACATTTAAGAGTAAGCTTATCATTATATTGACCAACATAATCTTGATTAGCATAAGCACTAGTTAAAGCTTGAGCATTTTGTAAAGCATCTTTATGGTCTTGTGCAGCTTGAGCTTCAGCTTGAGCTTTTTCTTGAGCTTTCTTTTGTTTATTGCCTTTAATTATACCACCAGCAATACTAGCAGCTGCACCAATAATAGCACCAATAAAAGCTTTTTGTCTTTGTCTATCTCTATACTGTATCATAATTTTCTAAATTGAGTTTGAGCACATTCAAGACTTTCAAATTCAATGCGCTTATTATCTGAATTATCAAATATAAAACGAATAACGAAATAATTACCATATACTCTACGAAGTTTATCACTTACTGTATTAGGATGTTCTTTAATTGCATTACGGAAATAATTAAAGTTATATTGAGTAAGTTCATACCAAGGTTTTTTATACTTATTAAATTCATTAAGTTTATCAATATTAATATCTATATCATCAGTATCATTATCTTCATTAAATATACGAAGTATATCACCAGCATAAGGATGCTCTCTTAAATCAGTAGGATTATTAATATTATCACTATAAATAGGAATATATATTTTACGTACTTTATATTTAATAAATTCAAGAAACTTAATAAGTTCATAAGATTCATTAACTATAATATCAATATAACTATTATGAACAATCTCCGGTTCTTCTCCTACTGATTGCTTAGATATTAGATATAGACTTCTACTATCATCACCCATGTGAGTATTAAATCTACCATAATTATATTCATGAGTAAATACATGAAGAGGACAGTTAAGTCTATCATTGTTATGTTCAGTTTGAAAATAACATTTAGTTTTAGTTGACCAAGCATTATTAAAGTAATAATCATGTAAACTAATAAAGCTACCAACTTTATAATTAAAACTTATTACTTCATTATGAGCTTCTTCAATAATAGTTTTACTAACAGGATTTATATTATCATATGTATAATCAAACTTAATTAAAATACGATTATTATATTTATCATGAGCAAATCTAACATTATTAGGACGATACTTATCTAACCATAACTTTATATCTTCATACATTAATTTAAGTTGTCCATCATCAAATTGATAAAGAGTATGAAAATCGTCATTATAGAATATATAACCAAATTCTCCAACTATATATGCTAAATCATCTTGCAATCCACCATATCCTTTATCACTAGTAAAAACTTCTTTATAATCAACTTCAAAAGCATCGGGTTGATAAAGTTGTACATTTTCATCTCTAGTTTTAAGTGCAGCACTTATATCAAACATAAACATACTATGTTGAGTATGAACTAAAAGATAATATCCAATTCCAACTAAATTAGTTATACTTCCTTTATTTTCAGTAATATTTTTATAACCTTCGATAGGAAATATTCTCCAAGCGTTAACTTCACTTTCATCTTGAATAACATTACTACGTCTTATAGTTTTATCAAAACGAGTAATATTAATAATATCATTACGATATTGAGTTAATAACTTAGGAACAAATTGGTCAACATTTCCAATAGAGTCTTTAAATAAATCAACACTATTTTTAGGTTCTACAAATGTACCAAAAGCAACACTTTTCTTGTCAGTATCTTCTTTAATACTAAAAACTATTTTACTAGGTTCATTATTAAAACATTTACTTTCAAAGAACTTATCGCTATAAAGAGGAAATTGAATATATTCAACAAAAGGTTTATCAAACCAACAAGGATGTGTACCATCAATATAATAATAAGGAGTATTATCAGGTGAATATAATCTATAATCTCCTTCATTCATAATAACTCTATTATCATTATATACTAATACTCCATCATATGTCATTCTACCATTATATCCATGTTCAATAGAATATGTTCCACTAGAATAACGAACATCATTAAGTCTTATAAGTTCTTTTTCTTTATTAATATAAATGTTTCTAGTACAATTAAGAACAGTAGCAAGAAACATAGTTTCAGCATCTAAAGAAAGTTCTTTATAATCATCCATTTCTAATGCTGTACCTTTTCCAGCTCTATCATCTGCGATACTATCAGCTACTACTAATTTATAATTATTAATAGGTTTATATACATTTCTACTTATTACTCCTATAACAGGCATATTATAACTATATGGATAAGTAGTATTAACAACCATATCAACAACATCAGATTTTTCTCTAAACGGTTCAAATGTACATTTACCATCAATACGAATTATATTAAAATCATATTTAATAGTATCATCAATGTCAAATCTACCACTATATAGATAACATTTATCACTAGTATAATTATTAGAAACAAAACCTGGCTTAGCAGCATAATTAGATTCTTGCCATGTAACATTACTAGCTATATTAGCAAAATCTTTTTTAGTTAATAATCCTGTATATCTAGTAATAGGTTCTACTTTTTCATAACTAACAAACCAACCAACATAACCTAATTCTTTTATTTTATTCCAAAGATTATTATCAATATTAACATTAATATAGAACTTATTAAAGGTATCATTCATATTATATACAAAACCTCTAGTATGTTCTCCACCAATAGATTCAGACTTAAATATTAAATCTGGTATTCTAAATAGTTCATCACCATTAATATTTTCATAATAACCAAATTTAGCTTCATTATCATAATTACCATAAATAATTTGATTACTAGTTGGAGTATAGCTACCACTATTTATAACTTGATAAACATATAAATCATTATATTTATCTTTATCTTGATAATCTATAAAGTAATTAGAAATAAGAGTATATAAATCATCTCTATTAGTTGCTTCTAATTCGCCAGCACTATTAAGTAAAATATTAGTTAAAGGATTATTAATAGGTTCAGAAGTATAAACTACAATTTTACTATCAGCAATATATTGTTTAACATTAGAACTAATACTAGATATTGGAATAGTTCCACTAATTACAACCCAATAAGGAATAGTACCAGCAGTACCATTAATCCAATCAACAGTTATTATAGTACAATGAGAATTATCATTTATAACATCATTTATATATTTATCTTTATTAGATAATTTATATCCTCTACTAGCATCACCATACTTATCAACAAAATGAATAAAGAAATTATATACTTCTCCAGGAATAAGAGTATCATTCTTTTTACGTTCATTAAAATCATAAGAAGGATCAATTACACTATGAGTAATTCTCATTTTACAATTATCAATATCAAATTGAGCAGTTCCAAATATTATAATTCCGCTAGTAAATACAGCATCTTCTGTAAATCCAACACCATTATAAGTATAACAAACAATTTTAACTTCACTAGGTAAACTATAACTAGATACATTATTTTCATACTTATAACTAGTAGGAATAATAAAACAATTACATGCTAAATATTCTTTAATATTAGCTCCGCCTTTAGAACCTACTTTTATTACAGTATTATAATTAACTTTTAAATATTCATGAGCAGCAATACCTTGAATAACAGTTTCATTAAGAAGAGTTTTAAAAGTACGAAAAGGATATTGATTATTATTAAATAGTTTAGTATAATCAGCTATTTCATAATCTACAGTTCCAGTAAATCCAAGACTAGCCATTTTAAAATAAGGTCCTTTTTCACTAACTGCATGTACAACATTATAACTGTTATAATAAGCATTAACAGATTTATTTCTAAGTTTAATAACAATATCATTAACAGATTCTTCTAATGTTTTACCATCGCTCAAAGTTCTATCATCATTATCACTTTTTTCATCATAATTAGCAATATATATTCTATTTTTATAATTAATAATGTTACCTACATTATAATAATTATAATAATCGGTAGTTAAATCTGCTATATTATATTCTACAAGTACATCTCTATTAAACTTAAAAATATTACTATTTAAATCATCAGTTCTAAAAGCTTGTGTACTATCTTTCTTACATATAATAAGTCCTAATTGATAAAGTCCTGAACGACCACCGGTAATATTTACTTCAAAAGTTTGATTACATATATCTTTAGAATCACTAAAAGAATCACTATTTCCATAGCAATATCCATTAGGGTCATCTTTAGGATCATAAACAAATTCTTTACGAAAACAAACTTTATTAATAACTTGTGGAATTATAACATCATTAAAAATAGGAAATCCAATACTATACCATTTAGTATAATTAGTCTTATCTATTTTATATCTAATAAACATAAAATAAAATCCTTTATAAGCAGCTCCACTAACATAATTTAAACCACTAATAGTAGGTAAAGTTACTTGTGGAATAACAGACATTTCAGAATCAGGACGTTCAGAATCTAAATCAATATTAATAGTTTTAAGAGGAACATCAACAGAAGCATTACTTTCAGCAATAGCTACTATAAGATGATTTTTAACATTATAAGTATATGTTCCTTTAATCTTACCGCCGTTATATTTCCAATTACTGTTTGCTCTATAACAACTAGAAGATTCTTCATTATATCTATAAATATAAGATTCATTAGAATCAGTATTAACAATAAATAAAATAAGTTCAGTACTAGTTGGAATAACACCAACTATTTTAAAATTATTAATACCATCTTCATGAATAGAATTGGCAATTGCTTTGCAATCTTCAAGCCCTTCTTCATTAACAATCATCCTATCATCATTACTTATCTTAACATTCTTAGCAGCAACTAAAGAATAAGGAACACAATCTCCAGGATGTTTATTAAGACTAAGTTTCTTTTGTATATTCATAATTATTTAGGAAAAGTAAAGTTATAAAAGAACTCATTCCAACCACTATCATCATCACTTTGTTCATCTAATAAAATACTAGTCTTAATATCTTTTTTCATACTTTCCCATAAATAGAAAGGATTAGTACCATATTGACTAGCAGAAAGATTAAATACAGGATGTTTATATCCTCTCATAAGCATACGAGCCATACAATAATAAGTAAGACCTTGAATTAATTTACCATTAGCAGGTATAACAGGAATCTCACAATGATAGTTATCACTATATTGAGTTTCAATATCTTTATAAACAACTGTTATACAAGTATCATTAAAATTAAGTTCAATAGTATTACCTCCAATAAGAATATAATTATGATTTGACTTATCATATCCTCCACGGGGGGTCTGACAATGAGAATAAACTTCATGCTGACATCTTGGACATTCAGTATTATTATGAACTGTATAAACAACAGGATTACATCCTACTTTACCAGTATCAATAACCTCTCTAGTTCTAGAACCATTAGGACAACAATCATCAGGCATACCAAGATAGTCTTTATTAGTAGCACGCTCCGGACTTTCGTCCTCCGCTTGACCCCCCGTAGAGGATGGAGCAGATTCAGTATCACCACATCTATATTTACTAGTATCAGCTCTAGGTACTTCACAACCATTACTATCATAAACTTTAAGACCGTCATCAATAAGACAACATTTACTTTTAGCTATCTTATTAATGACGGTTAGTTTCATTTTCTTATCAACTTTACGAAGAACTTTAAGTTCATTCATAGCATCAACACACCAAGCAGGAACTCTAGGAATCCAATCACTTCCATCAGGATTGAAATCATTATCGAGTTTAGCAATAATATGTTCTATCGTAATCGTTTTATTATTTGCCATAATATTAGTTTTTATATCTAGTTTTATTACCATTATTATGTGCTCCACGTTCATACTTTTGTTGATTAACATTTCTAATATATTTAAATGGAGCATTAGGTTCTCGTTCAAGATAAACAAGAAGTTTACTTCTTAATCCTAATTTAAGATTAAAAATATCATCAACAGTTTTACATTCAGAATTAAGTTGTTTAGCATCTTTACCTCTAAGTTCTCTATTAATATAATTAGCATACTTAAATTTAATAGCACTATAACTATGGGTTCCATTATTAATAAGTTGTATTTCATAAAACTCTTTATTAGTTTTATAAACTACATAAGGAATACCATCATATTTAAGTCCACGAATTTTATATATTTCTGCTTCTTCTTTATCATAAGGTTTAAGACCAGCATCAACAATTTCTTGTTTTTTAAGTCTAGTAGCGTTCCAATCAACATAAGTATCTCTAGGTTTATCTCTATATCTCCAGAAATTAATAACTAAATCACCAATTTCATATTTAAAATGATAAGCATAACCTTCAAGAACACATTTATGAACACCATAGCTATAATATCTACTAATATACTTCTTATAATCAGAAAGACTTAATTCAGAACGTCTTGTAGCGAGTTTAAGAGCAACAATATAATCATTTGCTTTTTTAGCTAAATTACAATAACGTAAAAGTTGGAGAAGAACAATACGTCTTTCTCCAACTGTATAAGTAAGTTGATTATTAATTAATTGCTCTAACTTATTAATTAATTCAACATTATCATTAAGAAATTGAAACCCATATTCATTAAGATTAATTTTTAAATCATCTTTAATAACTTGATTTTTACTTTTAATATAAGCACGACAATCAGCTTTCATCTTATTTATAAGTTCAAGTTCTTTATTATATTTTGCCATATCGTCATTAGAAGTTTCAATAAACTTTTTATAATAATGACTAATATCTATATCTTTAATCATAATTTATCTAGTTACAAAATTATCAATAGGAGTTTCATTTGTTTGACGAGGAACTTCAATAAGATTACGTTTAAATACAATCTCTTTAAGAGCTCCAATCATATCTTCAGGAATAAGAAATTCATCATCATCGTATTTAGCTTCATCATCAATAGGGTCATAATTTACATCTTTAGCTTTTTCAACAGTTTCGGTAGGAACAAGATAAGGAACTTCAAAAGGAGATTCAATAATAATAGAACCTATATTTTGAAACCAATCTTTATTATTACTAAAGAAATAAATGTAACCATTAATATAATCATAAACAGGAAGATTACACATACCTGCAAGATAATGATAAAACTTAGCACTAGCTTCTTTTGCAAATGGTATTTCTATCCCAGTATGTCCGGTAGTTCTAATTGATTGGAAAGGTAAGTTATTAATAAGTCTAACTGGCTTTGGAACTTCTTGTTTAGTACGTTTAATTGCAGGAAGCCCAAGAGTTTGACTATTATATAAGTCACCATCAGGAACATTAATAATAGAAACACGAATACGTTGTTGCAAACCTTTATCAACATATTTATGATTTTCATAACTTTTACGAATTAGTTCATTACGACCATGAAGAATAGCATATCGAAGATTACGTCTAAGAGGAATACTATTAGGATTGCCAACAGCATGAGCAAATTCACTAACTAATTGATTAAGACTAGCCATGTTAAGATTGACTTGCGTTTTCTAATCGATGAACTCTTTGTTCAAGTTCATTAATCTTATTAGAATATGTTTCAACTTTAGTTTTAAGTTCATTAACTGTTTCAGCTAATTCGTTATGTTTTTGTGTTATAACTTTAACATCTTGTTCAAGTTCAGTATTATTAGTATAATCAACAATAGAATTTAATAATTCAATTAATAAATTTCTATCTTTATTAGATATATCACTATTTAAAAAACATATAGTTCTAATAATATCATCTTTAAGTTTATCTTTAGTCATAATATATTATGTTTTAAGTTTATTATATTTAATGCTATAATAAACTGTTGTAGGAGTAGTATCGAGAAAAACAAAAACAGAAAACAAATTAATTAACCAACTACTCCTAGCAACAGTTCCACGTGGACTTATTTAATCAAGCTTAACTGTGGTAAAGAAGCCGACATGAGCCACAAAATCCGACCAAACCCAATAAGAACCAAAGTCACCAGAGCCAGCCGAAGAACCTCTAGCAGGGCGACCGCCAAGCAGAAGCACTCGTATAGCTTTATCTGTATCTTGTCCATTGTTACCTCTTATCCAATTATAATCAGCTTTTTTATTAGTTCCAACTTTATTAGGAACAAAATAAGGACCGAATCTAAGTTCATTAATAATTAAACTATCTCCTTTAGATACTCCATCTAAATTAGGTAGATGTTTAAGTCCTTCTGCAAGTTCATTTAGTATATGCTTGTTAAATCTTAACAAGCCATTATACATCTCTACTAAATTAAAATTCATGTTAAGCTTGTTCTAGAGCATCAACTCGACCGTTAAGAGAATTAATATTACTAGTATTTCGATTAACTTGAGTTACAAGTCCTTGAAGAGCAGCAATTATAGCATCGTTTTTAGTATCATTACTAGCTTTCATAGCATTAATCGCAGCAACTATATCTGTATTTGCTTTATTAATAGTAGAATTAACAGTATCAAGTTTATTACCAATAGTAGTTTTCATACTATCAACAGCAGCTTTAATACTATCTAATTTAGCATCAATTTTATCAAAACGATTATTAAGAAGAGTTTGAGTTTCATCTGATTCACTTTTATGTTGATTTTCAAACTCATCAAATTCAGACTTAACCATTTGATGTAAATCGGTAATCTTTTGACTAATTTCATCAAGATTAACTATTACATTATTTTCTCCAAGTTCTTCACGGTCTTTATTGCCTGATATACTAAGTTTAAGATTATTAATAAGTTTACTAATTGCATCTAACTTATAATTAACTCTTTTATCATCTTCCATATCTTTAAAATTTAGTTTGTTACAAATATAAATTATATTATTAATAACAAGTAGTTTAACTATATTATTAACATTTTTTAATTAAGCAGTTTTAGAACTATTAATACCTAGATATTTAGTCCAAGTATAATGTTTACGTTCACTAATATAATTAAGATTATCATCATTAATATGAGCTTCTTCTTCAAAACTTACATCTTTATAAGCATCATGTTGTTTAATATGAAATAGTCTTATAATAAGATATTCAATACCATACCATATATAGAAAAAGATATATAACATCTCTTTCATTTGTTCTGTATGAATAGCTTCATGATTAAGTTCTTTATTACTTAATTCTCCTTTAGTAAATATAATACCAAAAATATTAATAGCTTTATAACCATTAAAAGGAAAATGTTTAGTCTTAATAACTCTCATAGCTTTATTATTTATAGATTTCACATTGTAAATATTTATGTACAGTCATAGAGGCTATTTCTAGCCCCATAGACAGACTTTTATCAAATCGTGTACAGTTAATCAGCTAGGCTCACAAACAGCTAAATTTGGCAAGCCATACTCCCCGTAGAGGATGGAGCAGGCTTGAATCAGTCAATCAAACCTAGCTAATCAATCTTATACAATCTTAACCAATAGTATTATCAATATCTTTATAGCCAACTCCAAGTTTCTTTAGAATAGGACTAACAACCCAACTCCAAAACACAGGAGCAAGAACAGCACTATTAACAAGCATAATAGTATTATCATACCCAGATGCAATATAAATACAAGCCATAGTAGCAATACTTATTACTAATACACATCGTTTTTGCCAAGTAGGAACTTTATTATCACCATTAAAGTAATCAATAATTTTAATAATAATATAAGTTAGAACATTAACAATAAACATAAATCCAAAGTCAAAATTACTAAGGATTCCATCTACAATTACATCAATAAATCTGTCCATACTAAAATTTAGATAAATAAAAAAGGGAACTATCCGAAGATAATTCCCTTTTATAGTTTTACAATAATGATTAGTTATTCATGTGGAAATATTCCCATACTTTATCACCATCAAAATCTACATCTTTAAACCAAAATGTAATAGCACTTTCAAACACTTTATTATCTATAAATATACCTTCAATATCAATCATACCATCTTTATCTGCAATGGGCTTCAAGAACTTATCAAAACTATTAATATTATTCATGTAAGTGGTGCAATTTCAGCATCAATAGCATCCCAAATTCCTTGTGTAGTAGGTTGTTGAGTTACCTGTTGATTTTGTGTCACACCATTATTTGCATTAGGAATAGCGTTACGACGATAAGCTTCGTTAATTGCTTGTTTTTGACTTTGAAGAAAAGCAATTTGTTCATCAATGCTATTAGTCATTTTTTCACTAGGATATAGTAAAGGGTCACTACTACCTAGTATGAATTGATTAACAGGTATCATATCTCTTTCAATTTTATATTCTTAATCAAACTTAGTAATATTACTGAGCCGGAGTTCCGCTAGCAGGTTGAGTAAAACCACACGGTAAACATCCATAAGCATTACGTCCAACTAGACCAGTAACAGTAGGTTCATTTGGAAGAGTAACTACACCATAGATAACATTACAAGTTTTTCTATCAGTATAGTTGATACCAGCCGTAAACATCTTTTCCATTTCGCATTGGATAAGTTTATCTTGATAAGGACGAATAGCTTTAGTAACAGCCAATTCAGCTTTCAAATCAGATAACTCTTTACGGATATCATCATCAGCATCACGAGTGTACTTGTAAAGATTAAAATGGTCAGTGTTATTTTTCTCAATAAGAGCATCAGTACGATTACGTCCATCAATATAAACACCAAACAATTCACTATTAAGACGTTCTCTATCTTCAAAACGTTGATTCTGTTGAGTCAAAGCCCATTGATAAAGACCACCTTGAAGAGCTAAAGTATCTTCACAAGATTTTTCCCATGCTTGAAAAGCAGTAGGAGCACCGCTTCCACTACCAGCAGTAGCACCAAGTACGTTAATATTAGTAGAGCCATCACCTAACATTCCACCACCAGCACCACCTAATACACTAGAACGACGATTACCAAACAAAGCCCAAGCACCAAGTGCAGTACCGATAATACCAAGAGTTAAACCTGCATTAGCCTTACCGTTTACATCACGACGATTACCACCGTCATAATTCATTCCAGCACCATTATAGCCCTCTGGAACAACTTTCACTTTTTCAATTACTTGCATAATAAATTAAGGTTTAAGTTAAAAAAATAGATTAATACTTGTAGTTTGAACTACATAATCTATAACACTTAAACCGTTATCTTTGTTTGGTAATTAACATTAATTTAACTTTCAATAGGACTATATATTGTCAATTCACCAATTTTATTAAGTTTAGTATATTTTATTTCACCTATTGAAGTCTTACCCTCATCAGCTTTACCACCTTGTGTACCAACATAACATTGAATAGTTTGTTGTCCTCTAAATTCAGAATTACCTGCAACAAAACCAAATCTAAATTCATAGTTATCAGTATAATTATCGCTATAAATAGTATTATCTTCATTAAGTAAAACTGTATGATATTCATAACTATAATTATCATCACTAGTTATATTAAGAGTTGGCTTATCAAGAGTTAAAGGAGTACCAGTTGTATTAACTTGATTATTCCAAACTTTATATTTATCATTAGGTTGATTTTCATACCAACAATAACCATCACGATGAATATAACTACCTCCACTACGAATTATTTTAATATTATCTAAACCAATAGTTTTATCATTAACAGGATTAATTCTAAAATATTTTACTTCATTATTAGATTTAGCAACTCTTTTAACAACTTCACCATACCAACATTCTTTATAGCCACCATGTCCATCAGGCATATTAATAGTTCCATCAGCCAAAGGAAAAATAAACATTCCTCTATTATCAACATCAATTTCATTATTTTTTAATTGCCAAGCATGAACAATAACACCACCTTTATAAGCAGTACATTCAACAGTAACATGACCTCTATGTAATTCTCCATACCAATTAGCACAAAGATTCATTTTCATTATATCAGGCATTTTATCTTCAAGGTCAATCATAGATTCAATATTAAACATAACACATTCAGCACCTGACTTAGTATTATCTCCACCCCAATATAGATAAGGAATTTGGCTATTATTCCAAGACCAACCAACAGCTATATAATTTAAACTATTAATAGGAGAATTAACATAATATGATTTAGTATCCAAATCTCGACCATCATCACTACCCCAAATATATCTAAGTTGGACACTAGTAAAATCACTAAAATGAATAACAGAAGTAGGCCAAATATGATTAGCACCATCATAAACATGAGCAATATTAGTTTGACCTACTGTCCGTTTCTTAAGAGGTTGAGCAATTCCTCCTTGACGTCCAAGAGTTAAACTCATTATTCATCAACAATATTATAAGTCATTCCAGCAACCGGGGTTATAGTTGCATATTCAGTAGAAGTACCTGTCCAAATAGGAAGACTTAATTTATTATTATTTGCACTAGGCATAGTCATATTAACTCCACATCCATCGTTAATAGCTTTTTGAATCTTATCAAGATTAACACTATTAGTAATAGTTTGATTTATTTCTTCTTTAAAGTTATTAAATGTATCATTAGTAACATAACCATTAAGTAAATTATTAACTTCTTGTTTACTATAAGTTTCACTTTTAATATAATAATTTTTAAGTAAGTTATTAATTTCTTCTTTAGTATAACTTTCCATAGAAGAAGTATCACCCATTACTCTCCATTCATTACCATTCCAATAACAAATCTTTCCATTACGATATTCAATCTGACCTTTAGCCCAATTACTACAAGTTACATTAGGAAGATATTCAGACTCTTCACCAACCATACCTGTAAGTTTACATTTGTTCAAATCAATAGTACCGTTTTCTATAATACCACCCTCAAATACAAGTTCACATCCACTAGGCATTGTAATAGTTTTACCACTTAAATCAAAAGCATAACGAATAATATAACGAGTATTTTCTTCATTAAGCATATCTTGAGTAAGAACAGCTTTATAATTAAGATAAATATTATTCTTAACTTGAACTAGATTTTCTTCATTAAAATAATATTTAATATTATCTACTGAATTAATATATATAATACCAAGTCTTGGACGTTCATCAGAAAGACAAGTATTATAAATATTATAATCTTCACTATTTCCATAGGCATCAACACGTCGAGGTTGAACTCTATCAGTAGGTTCTACAATAATCCATCTAGTATAATAATTATAAAACCCAACTCCATCATGAATAGTCTTAACTCTAAGAACAAATAATTTATGATATGTATCATAATAAATACCAGCAGTATTACCTAAATCTGTTTTAATAACTTCATACTTATCAGTATTAAGAATTATTTGACCATATTGTTCACAATAAGTATCATCAAGAAAACCATCAAATAAAAGCTGTTCTGCATTACTAGCATCATCCTCCACGGGGAGTAAGACCTTGCGAACTATTTTATATCCTTTACCACTTTTATATTCAGGCTCATAAGGTCTATCTTTAAGACTAAGACGATTAACATTACAACAACCCGGACTTAATCTAATAGTAATATCTTCTTCATCAGGATAATTAATAATATTAACTTTACCATTTCCTGCAATCATTTGTTTAAGAGCTTCATTAAGCATATCCCAATCAATAGTTCCATCAGCAATTGGAATCTTAGCACCATTCTCTTCAAGATACTTCTCACTAAGAATTTTAGTCCAATTATCATCAGAAACCCAACTAGTTTCAACACCAGCTTGAAGATTACTACCTATATAACTTTCAGTTACAGAAAGATTATGTTCAGCATCATAATAACTAATAGTAAGACTATTACGTCTAAAAATAGCAGGAACAGCTTTACGAGTATTAACTCTAGTTCCTTGATATGGAATCCATAGATGATTAAATCTAGAAAGAACAACAGTTAAATTATTGTTTGTATCTTTGTCAAGAATATTTTGAAGATAAGTAATAGGAAATACTTTATCATAATTATTCTGACTTAGTTTTTCATATAGTTGTTTATTGTTCATAATTATATGATTAATTTAAATAACTTTAATGAGTAAATAAACAATATAAGCATTAGTAATATTGTTATATTAAATAGTATTCTTATTATGGTTCAACTAAAACTCTTACATTAAATACTGTATTATTAGAAGTCATAGTAAATTGGCATAATATAGTAAATCCAGAAGTACTAGTACTAGCAGTAACATTAATAATATTATTATTATTAGATACAGAAACATTATTCATAGGTGTACTAACATTACTTAAAGTACAAGTATATTTATTACTACCATTTTTATCTTCAAACCAAAATTGTAGTTTACCAGTATTCATTATAGAAATATTAGTAGGAATATATACATAAACACTAATAGAAGTTTTCTTAATTTCATTATAACTTGTTTCTCCTTTATATATTGAATCTACATTTTGACTATCTAAATAAATAGGTAAAGCAACATTTTGACTAGTAAAATAATCGTTTTTAATAACAAATCTACCACGTAAAGTATTTGCAGCTTGAGTATTTTGAATAGTAGTATTATTAGAACCTAACCACCTCCAATTAAAATACCAAGTACGAGCACTGCTACTTAAATTAACGGGAACAACAGAACTAAACATAATTATATTATTACTACCTGTATCTTTAACAGTAGTTGTACAGTTAGATTGACTTACAATAGCTACATCTTTTGCACTAGCATAAGTAGTATCTGTTCCACCACTACCACTAACACCATTCCAAGTCCATGGTTGTGTTTTACGAAGTCTACAATAAGTAATAATTGTATCACCTTCAGAAATAACAGGTTCACCTCCAATATTATGTGTTACAGGATAACTAGTATAATCTGTATAATTAGATGAATTTCTATCATAAATATCAGTATGATATGTCATTTTGCCTGTAACTTTACTACCAGCAGATTGTGTAATATTAATAGATTTACTAACTCCATTATAAGTAGCAGTAACAGTTGTACTTCTACTTGTTGTAGCAGTTCTATTACCATAAGTAAGTTTACTACCGCTAGTGGTACCGCTTAATATGCCATCTCCAGATTTACTTAATGTAGGACTGCCATTTTCAGTTTCAGTATAAGTAGTACCAACTCCATTCCAAGTATAATTTCTAGTACGAACAGCACTACAAGTAATAGTAGAACTACCACCACTAGCAGCAATATTCATAGGACTAGCAGATATAGTTACTTGCCAAGATGTCCAACTTCCAGTAACTTTATTACCGCCATATTGCATAACATCACAATAATCAGTAACTCCATTATAATTAGCAGTAACTCTAGTTGTTCTAGCATCAGGAGATGTGTTATTACTAAAAGTTAAAGTATTACCACTTAAAACTCCAACGCCACTTGTAACAGAAATAGTAGGAGTAGCACTATCAGACTCAGTGCCACCAGAACCTGCAACACCATTCCAAGTCCATGTTCTATTTCTTGAAGCACTACTATAAATAGTTACTGAATCACCTCCTGCCCAAACTTTATAGCTACTAGCACTACAACTTACAGACCAACTAGACCAACTTCCATAAATTTTAGCTCCTGCTGATTGATTAATAGTAATATCTTTAGTTGTACTATCTATCGTTGCTCTAAATACAGAACTACGAGAACTAGTAGAAGTATTATTACCATAATTAACAGTAGAACCACTTAATGAAGCAGAACCATTAACTTTACTTAGTGCTGGAGAACCACTAGCATTTTCAGTATAAGTTGTTCCTGTACCATTCCATTGCCAAGTACGACTTCTAGTAGCAGAAGTAGACAATATAGCATTTCCACCAGCAGCAGCGATAGTTGTTACATTAGCACTTAAACTAATAGACCATGCTCCCCAACTACTATAAGTTTTAGAACCAGCATTTTGAGTTACAGTAGTATCTTTAGTTACAGAATCCATTGTAGCTCTAATAACTGTACTTCTAGCACTTGTAGAAGTATTATTATCATAAGTTACTTTATTACTAGCAAAAGAACCAGCACCACTAACTTTACTAAGAGTAGGAGTTCCAGTTCCTGTTTCAGTTCCACCACTTCCACTAACTCCGTTCCATGTCCAAGTTCTTGTTCTACTTGCAGAAGTAGTTATATTTGAACTACCTCCACTAGCAGCAACATTTCCACTATTAGAAATATTAACTGTCCATGCAGACCAAGCACTATATTGTTTAGCTCCAGCAGATTGACTAATAGTTATATCTTTAGTAGTTGAATCAATAGTAGCACGAATAACAGTTGATTTACCACTTGTACTAGTATTATTTCCATAAGTAACTTTAGGACTAGTCCAATTACCTGTACCACTAACTTTACTTAATGTAGGACTTCCATTTCCAGTTTCTGTACCACCAGAACCGGCAACACCATTCCATGTATAACTTCTAGTTCTACTAGCACTAGTTGATATAGTAGCTGTTCCACCTGTTGCTCCAATACTAGTTTTATCAGCACTAATATTAACAGTCCAACTAGACCAATTACCATAAACTTTAGCACCAGCAGATTGTGTTATAGTAATAGATTTAGAAACACTATTGCTAGTAGCAGTAATAGTTATACTACGACTATTTGTTGTAGTATTGTTACTAGCAGTAACAGTTTTACCACTTAAAGTAAATCCGCCAGCACTACCGCTAAGTGTAGGTGTAGCAGTTTCAGTATCAGTATATGTAGTACCAACTCCATTCCAAGTCCAAGTACGAGAACGACTAGCACTAGTAGTTATCGTAGATGAACCACCACTTGCGCCTATCGTTTGCGTGCTTGCCGAGATAGAAACAGTCCAAGCAGACCACGCTGAATACACTTTTGCGCCTGCCTGCTGCGTTATCGTAACCGTTTTGGACAATCCTACATAACTAGCTGTAAGTGTCGCTGAACGGGCTGAAACGCTCTCGTTTGATGTAAATTTTATTTGATTTCCACTAAGACTAGCACTACCACTAATACTAAGAGTAGGAGTAGCAGTTTCACTATAAACAGTACCAGTGTTATTCCATTTATAAGTTCTACGAGCAATATTAGCTGTAACTGTTCTAGTACCACCTTTAGCTTCAACACTAGTTCCATCAGTTTGTAAATCTAGTACCCAATTGGTATAAACTTTAGCACCAGCAGCTTGATTTAAAGCAGCACTAACTTCTTTAGTTTGTTTATTTTCTAAAGTAAATGTAACAGTTAAAGTACCACTTTTAGTATTAGTAGATTCATTATTAGGTATAGTTAATACATTATTACTTATACTACCTAAAGTAGTAAAACTAGTAAAGCTAGCAGTAAGACTAACAACAGTTTCAATCCAAGTTCCAGCATAAGTAGAGCCTTTGGTTATACTCCCCGTGGAGGATGCATAGTCAGTTCTTTTATATCCATTCTTAACAGAACTAGTAGAAAGTTTTAAATCATAACTACCACCAGTTGCAGCTATACTACTATCTATTACTTTTAATCCACTAGTATTGTATGTACTTGCTTTACTACCTTTAAACGTAACAGTATAACTATCTTTAGCTACTGTATCATCTATTTGAACAACTAACTTACCATTAGTTATAACTCCTTTTTCTATTCCATCAAATAAAACTTTAACTCCATCAGTAGGAAAAGTAACAGTATAAGAAATAAATCTTTGTTCCCATTCTAATTCTACATTATGAGTTATAGGTAAATAACCACTGTTACCACTAATAGTTTGAGATTTATAATGTTCAGCAGTAATATTAGCAGTATAATCAGTCTTAACAGGAATAGTAAATACAAATTTAGTATTATTTTCACTTATAACAGGAGTATAACCATCAATAGTAACAGTTCCGGAAACATTTAAATTAAACGTAATAGTAATTTCAGTATTCTCTGGATAAACAAGTTTAGAACCTTGATATATTTCAAATACATCTATACTACCAAGTTTAATATCATGTATTTCAATATCTCTTTGATATATAGCCATAACTTAAGCATCTGATTTAACTATATAAGTAGTATTGTTATCTTTTTGAGCAATAGCTGCATATTGAGTAGCAGTACCAACCCATATTTTAGGATTAACTATTGGCTCAACAGTAAGAGCAGATAATCTATAAAGAGTTTGGTCAACTATTTGAATAGTATTATAAGTATAAGCTCCTGTGTTATCAATAGTAACATGTCCTATATATGTATCTGCATCCCATACTATTACAATTACACTACCACTAACTCTAACACTATATTTTCCATTATCATCATAAAATATAGAATTAGGTTTATTAATGGCAGAAGTAAATCCATTAAAATTAGTAAATATAGAATTTATAGCAGTTAATACTTCTCCTTCAGTAGCACTATTAAGTATTTTAGTAATTATAGCTCCAATATTATAATTATTAACAAGAGAAAGACGACCTATAGCTACAAAAGTATTAATACTTTTTGTTTCTTCACCACCAACTCTAGCTATACCTTTATCCCAACTTAAATCGATTTTATTAATTCCACCATTAGAAAAATAAGTAATTGTGGCACTAATATCATTATTGCCTATAACAATTCTATCAAAATTAATTCTACTATTATTATTATCAACAGCAATAATACTCCCACCTTTTAATAGTATTTCTTTTACTTCGTCAAAAGTTTTATCACAAGTAAATTCCTTTTGTCCATTAGTATATACTCCAGTAGGAACAGTAACAACTACACCATAAACAGGAATAAATCCTTCAGGTGTACTTTTATTTTCATATAATTGTTGATTAATATCTTGCATAACTTTATAAACTTTAAATGGTGGCACTTATTCAGTACCACCATGATTAATATTAAGTTGTTTTCTTTTTAATAACAAGTTCATAACCAGCAGGAATTAAAGCTTTAATAGCATCAGCAATAGCTTTATCAACTTCTGCTTTAGTATAAGTATTTTCTACTGTTGGTACATTATCAAACTTATTATTAATTTCTTCTTTAGTATAAACATTATTACTAAGTTCAGTAATTTGATTAGGTAAAGTTTCATCAAGTTTAACTTTATCAGCAGCAGACATAACCCCAGCTACTGAAGTAGTAGCAATAGGTATATCTACATGTTTATGAGATTGTGCCGTATAATGGTCATCTTGGTCAGTTACAAATTCTTTACGATAATAATGATATTTTAATTGTACATAGTCTGCGTATGCTTGACCAAATTCTATGGTATCTACAACAGTATTTGGTAAACTATTAGCTATCGCAGTAGTTTTTCTACCTTTACCACCATCATAAGCAGTACCTGTAACTTCACCTAAAGCTAAAGTTTCAGATATAACTGCATATTTAGTTCCAGACCAACGATAAGTTTTACCACTATATTCAGTATCTTCACTTATATCAACATAAATCTTACCTTTTTCAGGAGTATAATATACAGGAGCATCTTCTATATATTTCTCAGCAAAATGAGTTTCATCAACATAATATCCTTCAAGAACATCATCAACATAACTAGGTAATTGACTTGCTGGGACTTTACCATCTCCATCAAGACTAGCAATACCATTTGCTACACCACGTTTAGCTTCAATAGCTTCATTAAAGAATTGAATAATCTTCTCTTTAATAATAGGATAATTATCTATATTACTAAGGATATGTTCAACTGTAGATTCAACCTTATTCTCAATAACAACTTTAAGGTTAGGATGATTATCAATATTATCAAAGATATTTTCTATATTACCTTTAATAACATTAAGTAATTCAGTAAAACTATTAATATTTTCAAATATATAAGTAACTCTAGATTCTACTTTAGTTTCAATAAGATTCTTAAGAATAGGAAATCTATCAATATTATTAAATATATATTCAGTTCTACTGTTTACAGCATTATTAATACAAGTAACAAGAGCAGGATAATTATTAATATTAGCAAATATATTTTTAACACAATTACAAACTAAATCAGAAAGAATACCAACAAGTTCAGGATATTGAGTAATATTATTAAATATATAATCTACTCGTTCATTAACATTATTCTGAATAGTTTCTTGTAATTCTGGATATTGACCTATATTCTTAAATATATCAACTACTTTATTAACAGTGTTAGTAACAATAAGATTTTTAATAGCAGGATAATTATCAATATTGTTAAATATATTATTAATAGTAGTTTCTACATGAGAATTAATAGCATTAGTAATAAATTGACTAAGAGCAGGATAAGAAGAAATATTATTAAAGATGGTTTCAGTCCATTGTTTAACATATTCATTAAATATATTCTTAAGTTCAGGATAATCATTAATATTATTGAATATGTCTTTAACAATAATAGGTAAACTTTTAACTGTACTATTCTTAATGATATTAACTAGTTCAGGATAATTATCAAGATTGTTAAATACATTTATAACAAACTCGTTAATAAAACTAGTAATAACATCAAGAAAATCTTTATAATCACCTATATTAGTAAATATTTTTTCAAGAGCTTCAGACAAATCTTTAATAACAGTATCAAAAGACCATCCTTCCCAATTGTCAGGATTAGTCCAAGCTTCATCACTAATATCATCACTATTATATCGTTGAGTCCAATTAACATTAGTTTCATCACGATATGTTATAATATATCCTTTACGACGATAAATTTTATCAAGTTTATTAACAGTATCGGCAAAAGTACCTTCCCAAGTTAAATAAATACTATTACAAGCGGCAAGTATTCTATCTAATCTTGTTCCAGTTACACCATCAAAAATAGCTTGAATAACAGTCAAAGGATAAATATTATATCTAGTATCAGTTTCTTCACAATACTTATCTAGTATATGAATCGGCATATTGCCTTCTTTATCACATTGAACTTTACTAGGATCAAAAGATTGGCAATTAGTACCAACAAAAACATTCTCTTCTAACATAATTACCAAGGATTAGAAACACGTTTAATATAATGTAAAGCAACAGTAGGTAATAGTTTATTAATAGCAAGATAATCTCCTGTCCAATTATTTGTACTAATTTGTGTCCACACCATTTCACCATTTCTACTAATATTAGGTCCAGTCATATACCAATTGGTATTTTTATTAATATTTAAATCCCAATAATTAGTTTTAGTAGTACCATAAGGATAAGTATTTCTACAATCTTGATCCAAAGATCTACCATGATCATTTGCTCGCCAGTTACTAGGAACTACAGCATGGTGATTACCATCACCACATTTACCAGAACTAGCAGCAATTGCATGTTGATGTAATGGTAAATCAGTACCACCAATATAAAATCCGTAAGCTCCAATATTTAAACCAGGAGTAGCAGGGTCATAAGTATCACCTACATTTTTAAGAACAGTACTCCAATCAAGAGTATTTTGTTTAGGATTATTATAAATATTAATACCACCACCTATATGACCCATAACAAATCGTCCTTGAGCAGCAGTATATATTTCCCAACCTGTTGGAGGTGTAGTAGTATCCCAAAGCATAATAGAACCAATAGGCATAACAGCAGCAATCCAAGTTTGTACTTGAGTAGCAGTTACTCCACCTGTTGTTCCTCCTCCACCACCTGAGCCAAATCCATCATTTACTAATTTATTTTTAATATCTGTATAAAGAGTATTAAAATCAACATCAAGTCTACTAGGTTTAGTTTCACTATCAGCAAATTTACTCATAGTAAGATATTTACCTGTTCTAGCTTCACCGAGTTGAGTAGTAGACATAACATTATGAGTGCCATTTCCACCACTTCCTCCACCGCCTTCAATACCAGCAATAATATCATTAATTTCAGACTTAGTATAATAATTATTAAGCATAGAATTAACAATATCTCTTACTTCTTGTTCGGTTAATCCACCGCCGCCAGAACCACCACCTGTAGCATTAATAGTAATAGTACCATCAGAGTTTTCAACAAAAGTAATATTAGTACCAGCTTTAATCATGTTCTTAAACATAGAAACATAATTATCTTCAAAATATTGTTTATACTCATTACTTATGTTACCACCAATTTGGTCTATCTTATTAAGAATCTCTTTAATCTTATTATTAATATATTGTTCTAGATTATTAATACTACCTTCTACACTACTATTTAAATCTCTAATCTTATTATAAATATCAGTAAATTTAGCGTTATATTCAGTAATAAGATTATCTATTCTAGTATTAATATTAGAAACTTCTTGTTGAAGATTACTTATCTGTTGGTCATGAAGTTCAAGATGTTCATTAATCTTTCTAAGTTCTTCAAGAAGCCAAGCATAGAACTTTTCCATTTCTTCTCTTAACTTCTCTAAGAAAGCTTCAAATTCAGCACGAGTAAGATAAACAGATAAATCAAAACCCATACTTACCCATTTTTCTCCATCCCAAAACCAATAAAAATCATTGGTATAAGAACCACCCCAACCTGTAATTTCAACTTGTTTATTATCTTCACCTAAATCAAGAGGATGATAAAGTATTTGACCTTTAGCCCAATCACCATCTAAAGATATAGTTTCTTTATCAAACATATCTTCCTGACGATAATTACTAAGAAGTCTACATTTATTTAGTTTAACAGCTCCATCATATAATCTACCACCTCTCCAAAGAATTATACTATTATCTGGAAGTTCAATAGTTTGTCCAGCTAAACAATAATCATATTGAAGTATATAAATAGTATTAGGCTCGTTAATCATATCTTGAGTAAGAGTATTAACACCACTAATCATATTCTTACGAAGATATTTACGAGCCTTTCCGCTATAATCATTTACATTATAGTCTTTATCTGCAAATTTAAGTAGATTATCAACAACGGTTAAATCTTCTTCATCAGCGGCATTAGTAATCTGTGAAGCAGTAAACATTTGTTTAACAGATTCACTAAGCATTTCAGGAGTAATCTGACCTTCAAGTATTTGAACAGCATTATCTTCAAAATACTGTTTAAGTACTTGTGCCATATAATTAACTACTACATTACGACGAAGATAATTATCTTGTATATTAATACCAAATTCATCAGCAACAGCACGTTCTGCAATTGCTCTTGGAAACATACCACTAAATGATTCTACAAATTTAGAACCAATTTCAGAGTCAGCTTCAAGATGCCATTTCTTTGCATTAGTAACAGGAGTTATTTCATCAAGTATATAACTCTTTTTAGTTTCAATAACATAAACTTCACAACCTACTCCAATCTGTTCCCAAGTAAGAGCATCTCTATCTTCCATTGTAGATACTACAATTCTAGCAGCTTTAAGACCTCTTTGAACAACAGCAATAAGTTCTAGTATTTCTTTCTTGAAAGTTTCATAATCAATAACTAAATCTTCTCGAAGTTTAGCAATAGGCTGCCAATATTCTTCATTAGATAAAGGAATACCAGCAGGAACAGCTTTACGAGATATATAGCTAGCATAGAAACCGTCATGAACTATACATAGTCTTTCATAAGGTCTATCATTCCATTGACCATTACAAGTAAGACTAACTTTACCAAGTTCTTCTTCTATTGTTTTCATACGTTCTCTAGGTTTACTAAATTCATAGTGTAGACCCCCCGTAGAGGATGGAACACATTCACATTATTCATTATCATAATCAACATCACTAAGACTATAAGTTTCATTATATTCTTTGCCTTCTTCTTTCTTCTCCCAAAGTTTACCAGTTTCAGGGTCAACATAAAATTTAGGAGCATCTCCACAACTAACTATTGCATGAATTTTACCTTCTTCATCAACAGGAAGCGTAATAGAACCACTATACTGAACTTGTTCACTACCTTCATAAATAATATTAAGTTGACCTTTAATATATTTAAGAAGAGTTTCAGCAAGTTTATCTTGACCAAGTTGATATGCTGCCATAGCAGATTGAAACATATTCCAACAAGTAACAATATTTTTATTATTACCTTTACAAGTAGCAGAACAATCATTAAGCATATCAAGTCCATATTGTGCCATAAGAACTAATAGTTTATGATAAACACAAACATATTTGCTAGGAACAGTCATATAAACATATTGGGGATTAATCTCAACTTGTTCAGTTCCATCAGCTTTTACATAGACACCATTAACATAATTATCATCTATTTGTTCACTCATTCTAACATCAAGTTATTGTATGAATTAATAATTGATTTTTGTTCCTCATCAGAAAGCAATTCTAAGGCTTCTAGTGCTTGAATTAAAATTTGCCCTTGCGTTAGTTTGCACCAATTTTTTTCGTTCAATGGGAAGCCTAATTCTGCTATTCTCACCTGTTTTTCAGCCATGCTTGCAATACGTAATTGCATCTCTTTCGATAGCTGTTTTGGATTATTAATATAACCACCTATCATAATATCATCTTATTTAAAAGCCTTATTAATAATATATGCAGTATAATCATTAACTCTAATATCAATACGTTTATTAAATGCTAATATACGTTGATTAGAATCAAGATGTTTATTATATATTATATTAATAATATCACTATAAACATCTTCTTTCCATTCATCTTTCATATAATGACTAAGATAATCTTCATCTCCACGATACATATTTAATTTAGAATAAGCATCATAATAAACACTGTTAACTAAGTGTCTAGCATTATATTCAATTTGGTCACGATTAGCATCAATGTTATTTGTAATGATAGTAGAAGCAACAAACTTTGCACATTCAGAAGTAGCATTAACCATAGCAATAGATATGACAGCTTTAGATTTCTCTCTATCTTTATCTATAATATCTTTGGTAACTATATTAAGAAGTTTAGCAATATCAGCTAAAGGATCTTTCTTTTTACTATCTATTATCTTATTAACTATAAGATAAATTACAATAACAATGCCTGGAACAAGACCTTGTTCAAAAGCATTTTGTATTAATTCCATCTTTATAAAATAAAAAATAGGGACTATCAGTATTAACACTAATGCTAATACCAATAGCCCCTATTCGATTAATATTACCTAATATTTACCTAATCGAGTCGGGTAATAGGTTATGCTTTTTCTTCAGTAGCAATAGCTTTAAGGATAGTTTCAACAGTTGCAATAGCAGTAGCTCCAGTAGGGAATGCTATTTGTACAATCTGATGAACAACTTCATCTCTAGTTTTCATTTCACGTGGAACAGCAAAACGAAGAGTAAAGATAGTATATCCAGCATCTGCACTATCAGGTTGTTTCAAAGGATTAAGCGGATATGTAGGATACAGTTCAGTATAAGTATCTCGATAAGTATATTCGATACCAGCATCGGCAGCAGCTTTATTAGCCAAATCAGTAATATAAGCTGCATCTCCATATGCAGGAAAACCAGTAGCTGTAACTGTAACACTAATACCAACTAATTCATCAGCTCCAAGAATTTCATAATCAATACCTTTAGACTCAGCAGTTAAAGTAATTTTAGCATCAGCAACTGTTGCTTTAATACCATGACCAATAGTATTGTTATTAATTTGGTTAGCTAATTTCTTTGCTACATCATTAGCAGTAGGATTAAGACCAGTATGAATGGTAGCAGTCCAACGATTACGTTCATTGAACTTTAACCCTTTTTTCACAATCATAATAGAATAATCAGAATAAGCATTTACATCTCCGATAGTAAGATTAGCAGAAAAAGTAGTAGCAGCTTGATAAGCACCTTTAACAAAAGTAAGATGTTTCTTATAAGCTGGAAGAACTACTGGACCATTTGCTTCACGACCAAGATTAATGTAAAATTTATCGGTAATCTTAGTACCGTCAGCGTCAATAGTTTCCTTGCCATTAGCAAGATAAGTAAAAGCAACCGCTCCAGCAGCAAGAGGTAAGCTCGCTCCATAAGCGACATTGCCCGCTAACAAAAACTGTCTCATTTTTAATTTAATTTAGAGTTTAACTTTGTTTATCAGCTCCATTAGAAGTAGCACCAATACTAGCAAGATAAATCTGTACTGCACGCATAACTATTTCCATGTGTAAATAAGGAGGTAAATCACAATTAACCCAATCTTCTTCTCTATCTTCATCAAACTTAACTTTAGCAGGTTCTTTGATATAAAGATATTTAACTAATTGAGGTTTAACTGTATTATTACGTCCAGTATATATATCAACATTGATACCAGATTCATCTCCAAATATAGTAACTATCGGAGCATCTTTCGCAGCACGATTACAGAAATCTCTTAGCGTTTGACCTAAATCTTCAGCTTCAATAATTCTGCAATCATAAATTGTCTTGCCATTATAACTAACTTGAAAGCCTGTATATAGCATTATTCCGTCGCTATCAATGTTAATTTTATAAGGGTCAACTTCTGTTCCACCACCTGTAATATCTCCGCCGTTAACAGTACCCGCTGTGTATAAAGTTCTAAGAGCATTAACAGGACTAATAGAAGCATTTTGTCGAGCAACCTTATCATTATAAGGAACAGGTCCAACGTTTTCTACTATTACATTTCTAGCTTTTTCAATTATAGCAGCATTAAGACAAATATCTATATCTTCCATGAGAATAGCACGAACGGTCTGCATACCCATCTGTTGTGCCAGTTCTCTGAACGTCACGTGCATCTCCCCAATGTTCATAATCAAATGTTTTTAAGTTTATTTTTATAAGCACTAACAAGAGCACTATTAGTAGGATTTTTAAACCATGTAACAGCTTCTTTAACATTAGCACCAATGAACTCACCATCAGGAGTAGTAATATTTTGATTATGAATTGCTCTGATAAATTCTCCACGAGAAATAAGAACCTCAATTAAAGATTTAATAGTAATATCTTTATCATTGCAAAGTTTATTAAACTTAGCAGGTTCATTTGTACTAAATTTATCAAGATGTGATTGTTTATCAACAGTATCCATAGCCATACCGTTAGGAATATTAATATTATTGGCAACACAGTATTGAATAAATACAGCATCAAACAAATCACTATTCGTGAGAAGTTTAACATAATTGCCTTTAGCAGAATTAATTTCCTGACGATGTTTAGCAAGACGCTCAGCTTCTCTTTGGTCATCTTTAAAATAAAATCTAATAGATGGGTCAGAATTAATAAGAGCAATATCTTTAGCTACATCTTTATACAATAAACAATGACGATAAATTAGATAATCATCAAGAACAATAGGATAACCATATTTATACTTTTCACTTTCAAGAAGATTTAACTTAGTAATCTTAGCTTCAAGAGCTTCTCTAAGTTCTTTAACTCCTTTACGGTCACTATTCATATAAGCAGTTTCAATAGCTTCTTCTTCGGCTCTAAAACGAAGATAATCTCGTTTACGATTCCAAAAGAAAGAAATATCAAAAGTCTTACCTAGTTCATCAACTGAAACACTAATATTATTAAGATAAGCCTTAACCCGTGAAATAAAGTTTTCATTATTAGGAGCAAGACCAATTAAAGCAGGAAAATAAGATTCAATCTCACCTTTATTAGAAGAAAGAGTACGAGAACTACGAACACAACTACCAATCTTATCCATTCGTTTAGGTAATGTTTTATCATTAACTCTACGATATAATGAATAATTAGTAACTAAATTAATAGTAATAGTTCGTTTTTCAGTATAAGGTTCATCAAGACTTTCATCTCTAAATCCTACTGTATTAGCAGGCTGTTTATCTACTCCATCCTCTACGGGGGGTATAACCTGTTTATCTGTATTTATATTAGAAGCAGCAGGAGTATTTTCTCCTGCTTTATTAGCTTCATTTACTTTGTTAAAATCCATATCTTAAATAGCTTCTTTTAAATGATTATAATACACATTTCAATAAGAACATCTTAGTGGTATTATCTACCTGCAAACCAATAGAGCCTTTAACTTCATAACGAGCCATATCAATTTCAGTAGCTGCATGATTAGTATTAGGCAATCCCCAGCAAGCAGGAATATCAGTCATACCTTCGATAACTTTAGCTTTATAAGCCTGTCCTTTTTGACGTACTATACGAACATTCTGATTACCTTTATAATTACTCATATCAACCAAAGCAGCTTGATGAGAAGTAATAGGCAAACCGGTAGTAGGATGAATCATACCATTTTGTTTAGCAGCTTCAGCATCAGTACCCTTATCGAAATAAGCATTATGAATAACAGTAATGATATATCCATCTGGAGTTTTATACTTATTAAAGTAACGTCCATAAGAAAGACCATCACCATTATCTTGAATCATCTTTTCACCAAGAGGTGTAATAAATCCGTTTTCTTTAGCATCAGTTCTGATAGCCATTTCAAAGTCACGAATAAATCCTTTACCACCCATAAGAGCTACATTCTTATCGCCATCTTGAGTATCACGGTCAAGAACATCACCGATTGTACGTTCAAGTTTGTTAAGAGTCAGAACTTCACCATAAGTATCGTAGTTAGATTCACGACAAATTTCTAACATACCAGCAGTACGAGGAATAGGTTTACCATTATCATGGTCTTTCAAAGGAATAGTACCATCAGGTAAACGGTTATATTCAGACTTCCACAAACGTTCTTCGTTCATTACTCTCATGTGTAAGTTGAACTGTCGCATCTCTTCGTTAATCCAAAGATTAGAAGTACCACCATTATCATTTTGGAATTGATATTGAGTAACAACATTAGCAAGATTACCAGCTATTTCTTTAGAATAACGATAAAACTCAAGTTGAGAAGTCATTCCAGCAGGACCCATAGTATTGCTTCTGTTACCTTTAGAATAAGATTCAGAAACAGTAGGAGCACTCATTGCCCAATACATACCTTTAGCCAACCATTGAGGGTCAACATAAGCATCAGGATTGGGAGAAGTAAGTTTCAAAAGATAAGCATAACCATAAGCAGATTCACCTAAGTCTTTCTGAATACGAACTTGAGTAACACCATCGGGAGCAGTAAGACCATGTTGTTCAATAAACCAATGAGTAGAGAAATGAACTTCAAATTCACTACCATTTTGACCCGGTTTAGTAACAGCAGTATTAAAGTAAGTTACAAAGTCTGTAAACTTCATACGACCCATAGTTTTCCAAGTCCATTGTACAGTAGCAACATCTTTAATACCACGACTACCTTGACCTTCAGTAATAAAACTTAAAGGAAAACGGTCATCATCCATACCATAATTATAAGTCAGAAAACTATTAATTTCTTCTGGCTTTTGAAGCTGAAGATAAGCAATTGATTCTTCATTAGAATAACCTCTATCTTCATAACGAGTTTGTCCAATAACACGTAATGTTTTCATCTACAAATTTACTATTATGTTAATAACCAAAACGCTCATCTTTCAGAGCATCTTTTTTACTGTCAGGTTTAGTTATTTTAATAGCTCCTTTTGTAGTTTTACGTTGACTAGCAGTAAGTTTCAACTTTTTAGCTTCTTTATCAGAAACAGCCATTTCTATCAAACTATCATAACCTTTACCTGTATATTTAAGCCAAGCCTTAAGCAGTTCTTCATCGCGTCTTTCAGCAGGAGATAACTTCATTAAATCATTTTCATAACGAGAAAGTCCTTTATCATCAACTTGATAAACATAATTGAAGAAATCTTCTGGAGTAGTAGAAATTTGTTTTCCATTACGTTCAATAATAACAGTTTCAGGAATACGATAACCAGCAATTTGTCGTTTATCAATACATTCTTTAACTCCATTCCAAAATTCCACAAGTTGTTCCTCTTCTTCTGCTTTAACTCGCATAGCTTCTTTAGCATTAGCTTCACGCATTTCGTTATCAGCTTTCTGAAGAGCTTCAAGTTCTTCTTTAGCAACATTGAAAAGTTCGTTACTATCTTTAAGATATTGAATATACTTATCAACATTACCACGACGATTAAATTCCTTAAACGCCTCACGAACAATAGCTTCTTGTTGACTTACATTATTTTCATCTACTTCAATACCGCTTCTATCTCGAAGTTCACCAAAGCCTTCAAATGAATTACCATTTGCAACATAATAATTAAGAAAATCACCAACGATAGGATAATCTTCAAATAATTTATTAACACCAGCTTGAGCAAATTCATCACGTTTTAAATCAATAACGGATTGAATATAACTTGCAACTCCTTGAGGAGTATTATCAAAAGCAACTGGTTTACCATCTTCTGAAGTAACAGAAACACCTACAAGTTCTTGAATTGATTTAACATCAATAGTATTTTCTTCTTTAGTATCTTCTACTTCAAATTCTTTAAGATAAGCAGCAACTTCATTTTTAGCTTTAAAGATATTACCTTTATCGTCAATAAGATTACCGTCTTTATCAACAGTATATTTATTATCTCCATCTTCGATAATAGTACCTTCTTCTAAACCATATTCAGCATCAGCGTCATTCGCTTTGTCATTAGGCTTACCCCCCGTGGAGGATGAAGATTGGTTATCTTTATTAGCATTAGAATCACTATTCCCATCTCCATTACCATTATTAGTAATATCATCAATAGGATTACCATTAGCATCTAACTGCCCTGTTTTACCTGTATCAAGGTCTGTAATGTCGTCAGTAGGTTTTCCATCACCATTAGATGTTTCACCATTAAAACCAAAACTATCAAAATTAGGCATAATTCTTTGTTTTTAATTAATTACTATATCACAAATATAAACTATAATAATAATACGAGTTTTACTTGTATCGTTAAAATATGTTCACCTTTAAGCCGATTTGCCGATTAACATACTATTGCTAACTAGGATATTTATTACTGATAACCTATCCTGTCGCTTTCAGAGAAGCCGTGTATGAATCAAATTTTATCATAATGATTAATCTATCACGAAATGAATAAAGTGCTTAAAATGAGCTTAAAATGGCTCATGTGATGTAAAGAAAAATGAAAATGGGCTGAACCTACTTTCACAAGCAAGTCCAGCCCTATTATGAACAAAATTTAGAAGTACAGCCGATTATTTACTTTTACTATCATAACGATTTTTATTCGTTTTTGCAATCTTGACTTTATCATCACTTTCTTTAAGTTTAACAGCTAATTCTTTTTCTTTAAGTTGTGCTTCAACAGAAGTCTTTTGAGCATCTAAACTAAGTTTACTACGTTCAAGATTAAGTCTAGCATTTTCCATACGTTCTTCAGCTTGACTCTTTTCAGCATCACTAAGACCATTATCAAAACTCATAATATTAGCATTTGCTTTCATAGCTTCAATCTGACCATCAAGATATTTTTCAACTCTAATAGTTTCTCTATCTTGTTCTGCTTTTCTATCAATCTTAGCAAGTTCAAATTCTTGACGAAGTTGTTCTGTTTGTTGAGAAACACGTTCAACATCAAGTTCATGCTCACGTTGAATATTTTGATACTTATCAATAAGTTTACTAATTTGAGCAACATTATCTCCACGTATAGCAGCATTAGCCATATCCATATTACCATTCTGAGCAGCACTAAATGCAAGTTGTTTATATTGTTCAAGTTTCTCACGTTCTTTAACAGAAGTTTTACAAGTAACAATATAATTAGCAAATATATGACTATTAACATCAAGACTTAAATATCTAATATCACCATCTTTAGTTTTATAAGAAGTATTAAGACCATCAATCCAAGCAAGTTTAGTATAATCCATTTCAGCTTGATAATCTCGTTCTCTCATTTTATCAAATATAAATTCAATAATAACAGAACCCATACTTCCACGAACAACTGCTTCATCAGTAACTCCTTTACCAGCACTATTAGCAATCTCACCATAACGTTGCGGAGTCATATCACATTCCATTTTAGCAGTCTGTTCAATCTCTTGAATAAGTTGTCCAAGTTCAGTAATATAATTATTCATACGACTTTCAAGATAACGAACATTTTGTGCTTTAACAAGATTAGCATCATCTTCATCATCAATATAAAGCACACCATCAGCAGCCATACGATATATAGTTTCAGCAGGTTTTTTACCAAGAAGAGATTTAGCAATCATAAGAACATTCATTTTATTTTTAGCAATAGCCATTTCTCTATGATAAGAAACTATATTACGAAATACTTGATAAGGAATAACTGTATCTACAACACTAAATCTTCCAAAACCAGGCAAAAGTTCTGCAATACCATTATAAGGAAGTTTACCATTCCTATTGTAAGCAATAGGACGAGCCTTATAAGGATATATACTTGTAGCACGAGAGCCAATTCTAACGCTCTCATAAACTTGTGGACGCCACACCCATTCAATACTAATATCACCACCAGCAGGGTTAAGCTGATAAGTTTCATCAACAATTCTTGTTGTAACAAATGCTCCATTACTATATGTAAGAATACCTTCTTTTATTTCACCTCTCCAAACAGTATGCCAAACTTCAAATAAACCATTATTAGCATCACGAGCCATTATATTAGTGTTCTTAATATGTTGCAAATCATCTTTATTAAATTTACTACATATATCACCAAAATAATACATATATTTATCCCAATTTAAAAGTGCTTTATCACTAGAAGTAGTAGCACTATATTGATAATATGTATCAAGAGCTTCACGTTCTTTTTCAGAAAGATATTCATAAAACTCATCTATAATTTGCTGTTTAGTTAGCATACGACGTTCAGCAAACATATCATAATCTTCTGCAAACATATTATCGTTAGGAACAGGAAAAGCATCTCTAACACTAACAACACGTTTAATTAATTGACTACCTACAACATCTCTATATGTGTAACAAGCTCCAAAAGCAACAAATTCAAAATAAGCTCTAGCGTATATAGTAAAAGCATCAGTAAGGTCATCAATAACATTAATTAAATCTTGTCCTTGTGCACTAATATCATCAATAAAATTTTCATTAAATTCTTTAATAAAAGCTTCAATATCAACAGCTTGTTCAGGATTAAATTGTTCAGGATTATTACCTTCATTAACAAACTGCATATAACTTTCTTGTATCTTCTTAGCAACAGCTTGTTCAGCAAGCATCATAATTTGTTTACCAAGTTCAGCATCTCTAGCAAATACAACTTCTGGATTATTAGCTCCAACAATAAAATCATGTGGATTCTTAATATATTCACCAATATATCTTCTAATAATACCTTTCATCATATCATAATTACGCATAGTAGCTGGAAAACGAGTTAGATTTTCATCTTTCTCATTATAAGGATTAAGAGTTTTTCTATAATATTCTCTAGGAATATTACCAAGAAGAATATTAAACTTTTCTTCTACATTAAAATCAGCTTTACAAGCAATACCAGCTTCTATAACATAATCACAACATTTAGCATACCAATCAACTTCTTGTTTTTCAGCATAACTAACATGCTGATTAGGAAAATCAAGTCTACCAAAATTATACATATCTTTATTCAATTTTATCATTAATAACAATAAATTTAAATACTCCCATATTATCTTTTCGAAGAGCATTATTAATTATATAAGGTTTTACACCTAAAAATTTAGCACATTCCCCAACAGTGCCTGTAAACAATAACTTATTAGTATTTCTATTATAAACACTAATTTGTTTAGTTGGAGCATATCTATTTTTATCAAAAGGTTCATCTTCTTTAAACCAAAATTGCTAAGTTCATATTTATCACTTTCTTCTATACTTACCCAAATAACGTCATTTTCTTTCATAATTATAATATATTAAAAATTAATATTCCAAAACTTATAATAGGAGGTATAATAGTAAACCATTGTCTATTAAAAATATCTGTTTTATCATTCTCTTCTGTAACTTTCTTACGACTAGCAAGTTCTCGTTTACCTTTAATATCAATAGACTTCCAATATATACCTAAAAGTATAAGACTAGATATACGGTCAAAGTTACCTTCGGCATTAAACTTTTTAAGTTCAAGAATTGTTTGATAATCAAGAAATCTTTCAAAAACATAAATATCTTCTCCAAATTCATTCTTACCAATAACTTCATATAAGAACTCTTTAAGAAGTCGAAGACCATCTAGTTTCTTAGGACCACTACCAATATTATAACCATAACTAGTACTAACTTTTTCTTTAACAGCAGAATCCCAAACATATAAAGGTTCATAACCTAGATATTTAGTAGCTTTCCATTTACGAAAATTAGAAACAGTTTCACCACGATTTATTTCTACAAGTCCAGTACCAATACAATTATACCATTTACATAAACGATAAAACTTTTCATCAGCTTCTTCTAGTCGTTCAGTACGTCCATAATATGCAGCACATAACTTAGGTTTAAATCCATTACGTTCTCTAGGCATTTCAATAACAAATATACTATTATGAGAATGTCTATCAGTAATTTCTTTTTTATCTTTATCAATACCAACAGGGTCATAAACTGCAACATAAGTACCGGGAAGAATACTTCTTACAAGTCTATCATTAATATATGTTTCTTCATATTCTGGAGCAAACCAAACTCTTATACAACCATGAGGGTCTTCGTTACCACGTCTAGGAACTCCTTGAATATAATCATAAGTTTTCATATCAGGATTTTCAATTCTTATACGAGCATTAGATTTAAAATAAATCTTTTTAGTTCCATCTTCAAATAGTTCGCCATCAGTATAAAACTTATAACTATTATCAACTCGAAGTTTATCTTCAAACTTATTAAGAGCTTCACTACTAAATATATTTTCACTAGCACTACTAAAAGATTCAGCAGGAAATAAAGCACGCTGACCAAGATAATTAAGATATTCTGCAAAAGTCTTAGCAGTCTTTTTCTTTTCAATTCTTTCTCGTGCAGCAAGCTTAAGTCCTATTCGTAGATTACTATTTCCATCTTCATCAAATCCTTTAACTCCATCTATCTCTCCTTCAAGACCCCAAGCATAAGATTTAAAGAATCCACAAACTTCATTACGAGCATCATTATCAAAAACATTTTCAAAAGCCATAAATCCAAATGCTCTAGGATTATAAAAGTTTTGTTCAAATATTTGCATATTAGCAGCAGTAGCAGTTCCCCAAGCCATAAGAGTACCAGTAGTACGAGTACCAACAGTCATTGTAGGTTCAGTTACATTCATAAACTCATCAAAATTCTGCATTGTAGATAACTCTTCAACTTTAATAGTAACAGCATCTTTACCAATAGCACAGTCTGGATTATTATTAGCACTAACGCTTAAAAGAGAACTAGACCAACTATCATCAGCTTCAACTCCATTTTTCATACGATAACCAAGTTTAAAACTATCAGTAATAGGACTATATATACCTCTTTTAAATGGAGTCTTTTCTTCAAAGAACTTTAAATTATTAACAGCAAAATCACTTAAACCTCCTTGTTTAATTAAATATTTATTATCAGCTGCAACATGAATAACAACTTTATGTTTAGATAAGTTAACTTCATTAGAACTATCAGCAGCCATAATATAAGAAAAACCTCCACGTCGAGTTTTATCAATAATAAGATGTAAACCATTACGTCTACAAAATTCTATAATTTGCCAAGTCCAAAATTGAGCATCAATAAAACTAGGAAAACTATAAATCTTTTTAGCAGTAGCTCCATGTTCAGTAACAATAACAGATGATTCATCTGTACGTTCCATACGAGTATAATTAAGAAAATTATAATGACCACCTGTTATCCAAACATCTTCTATACTTCCATCTGGATTTTGCCAACAAGGAGCAGAAAAACCATTACGTCGTCTATCACATTCTCTACGTCTAAATTGTCTATGAGGAATACTATCAACTTTAAATTGAGTATATTTACCTGTGGCTTGATATGTTCTAGCAGCTTCATTAAAAAGTTCAGTATTAACAAATTTGCCAGGTCTAATATTTAAAAGAAAGCCACCACTATCTCCAATTAAAAAATTATTATGAGGGTCATACCATCCACAATCACTAGCTTTCTTATACTTTTTCTCTTTATCAGGTTCTTCAATGTATTCTAGAAAAGGATATTTACCATCAGCCATAATATTTTATTTAACTAGTAAACAAACAACAAAAGCGATAGCGCAAACAGCACCACCGCTTACCAAATATCTATTATTACGTTTAATACGTTCAATAGACTTATTTAAATTATCATTTACTTTATTACTATTATCAAGATTATTTTGTAAAATTTCAACTTCTTTATAAAGAGTATTATATTTAATCTTATGGAGATTAATTATACTATCTTGTTCGTTAATAATATCTTTATAAAGTTTAGCTTTAATAATCTTAGTATTAGCAATCTTAATCATATTAATAGGAACAAGAACAGTTGTATCAGTAGTGTTGACTCCCCGTGGAGGATGCACTACATTATCAATCTCACTCTGACACCAACTTCTTGAATAACTCCCAAGTAGCACTGTCATTAAGACTAATAACTTTATCTTCAATATCTTTTTCATGTTCTTTAAGTTTATAAACTATACTTTCTCTTTCAGTTATAACTAACTGTATAGAATCAATCCGAACATGATTAATAGCGGTGTCACTTTTATTATATGAATTGACTTCTACACTAAAACGACTTATTGATAAATACAGAGTAACACATAAATTAATAATCGCTATTATAAATATTGCTATTAACATCTTCTTCATAATTCTATACAGTATTAAGTTAATCTTTTATTTCTATAAGTTTATTAAGCAAATCAAGGTTCCATCTACCAGTTTCTTTAAGTCCAAGAACTCTTTGAGCCATCTTGATAGCTGCAACTTGACCACAATTCACGTTAGTATCAAATAATTGTTCAGCAACTCTCTGACTATTAAAATCATCAAGTTCAAATACATCCCAATAACCTATTTTATACTTTTCCCAAACAAGTTTCTGAAGCTGAACATCATTATCAAGCTTAGACTTAAACTCTTTACTACCAACAGTATAATGTTTCTTATAAGAATCAATCATAGTCCAACCTTGCCAAGTAGGATTATATTTACGACTGATACCTCTATAAGTTTCTCCACCAGCATCATCTTTATCGTTTACATAACCACCTTCTTTAATAGATAGTTTTTTAAAAGCATCTCCAAAGTAAGCCATAATTTAATTTATATAAGGATTAGTACAATATCTAAAACAATCAACAGCGTCATAATATTCATCTTCATCAAATTCTTTAATTGTAACCCAAAACCAAAGAACTTTAATTTGAACTTTATAAATCACAAATTCAAAGTCATCACCAATATGATGTTCATCACTAATTAATCTTATATTTTTCTACGATTAATAATATACATAACTTATTCATCAAGAGTTCTACGAATCCAGCCTCTAAGAAATTTGATATTGTTTCCTTTTCCGGCAATATCATTATAATATCTAATACGTTCAAGTTTATATTTAGCTACAAAATAATCAGCACTAATTGTAGTATCAGACTTATAAGCATTAAGAGAATCTTGAGTTCTACGAAGTAATTCTTTAGTTAAAACTAATTCATTAATAGCAGTAGAATCAGTAACAGGAACATAACGAATTTCAGGAACAGGAGTAATACGTTTAGCACATCCACTAGATAAACAAATAGCAAATATAACTAAAACAATAAAACCAATAATTACTCCAATTAAATTGTCTTTATTTAATTTCATATAGCAAGTTTAAATTGAGTTTGAACATCACTAGCTTTAATTTGTAATTCTCTATCTTTAAGAACTTTATTAATATCATCACGTAGATAATTCATAGTAAAGAATTTAGTAGTTTCAACAGGATTTTCTTTAATATGATAAAGACCATCAGAAAATCTTTTTGGCATACCATATTCATTAAGTTCAAAATCACTATCAATATGACATAACCAAATACCTTTAATAGTTAAACCAAGTATATATTCAACAGCAAAAGCATACATACTAAGTTGAAGATTATATATAGCACCATTACAATTAGGAAGATGATTAAGAGGAGCTAAAAGTCGTTCATCTTTATCAACCCAAACATTAGTTTGTTGTGCAGGTTTAACTGTTTTATCTTTCTTATAATAACCACTACTAAATTTTAATCCACCACGATTAGTTTTCCAATCTCCTACAACAGCACAATTAGTATCTTCATTAACTAGAAGAATATCAATAGTTCCACTAATTAACCAATCTATAAGAAACATACCAATCTCACTATAAATCTTGTATCCTCTTTCAGTGTACATTTTAAACGCATCATAAATAAGAGGATAACGATTATTAGTAAGTTCAATAAAATCTTTAAGATTAAGTAACTTATAACTAGCACCAAAATTTGGAATATCAGCAATAGTAACCATTACACCATCTTCACGTTTATCAAGATAATTAATAGCTTGTTGAAACATAGATGCTCCTTTAACGCCATCTTCAAGACCGTTATGAGTATTAGTTCCACGTTCACAAGCTTCTTTAGTAATAGTTGACCATTGTTCCTCTAGTTTCTTCTCACTTATTCCTAGTTCTTTAGACTTCTTTCTCAACCAATAGTTCTTATCGAACTTTGGAGCATAATTATGAAGGATAGTAGTGGTTGAAATATAATCATTACCTAGACTATCATTATATTTATGTTCTTCTTCATGAAAAATAAGTCTAATATCATTATATCTTTTATCTCTAAGTTCCATATTATTAATACCATTAAGTTCAACACTAGTTTGGACCCGCTTCGGCACTACGTGCCTACGCTAGACTCCCCGTGGAGGATGGAGTAGATTAGCATCAGCTTATTCTTCAATCATACTACTAGTAATTTCAACTCCACCTCTACCAGCAACATTCTCTTGTTCATACAGAAGATTTTCTTCAGCTACATTAAGAGCTTTAATCGTGTTTGGAAACTGATTAGCTAAATCATTAATTTGTTTCATATAACCAATAACAACTGGAACATCTTCTAGACTAGCACCATCAGATAACTTGTCATTCAACAATTCATTTAACTTGCTAGCAGCTAGAGCAACATTATGAATACCACGCTTAATATTAAGTACAGCTTCCATACCAGCACCAGCTTTTTGATTATAATATCTTTTAATAAGTTTCCAAACAAGAATATCAGGTTGATAATTTTTAGGTAAATCAAAATTTTCAATAGCTTTCTTAAGAGCTTCTTTTTCACTAAGACCTTCTTGTAGACACGGACCTTTAGGGTCACCAAGATAATAAATAACTCCAACTTCTTTAACATACATCTCTTTATTAGGAGATTTATCTCTAGTATAAAGAAGACTAACATCTCTATCAAGAAGTTGTTTAAGTGTAGGAGCTTTTGGCATACCAGTTTCATCTATGGTCAGCATCCAATCCAATTCCAAACCGTTCATATATTTCTTCTACTTCTTCATCAAATTCAATAATTTCAAGTTTACCCATAGCATATAGCCAAAGATTAGCATAAGCAGCACTATGTTTTTTACTTAGTTTAATCCAAGTAGGAAGAAGTTTCTTTTTAAACTTATGTTCAGTCTTAATCTTTTCTTCTTCTTCATAATGTTTTTGCTTTTCTTCTTCCATAACTTTAGCAGTATATTCTTTATACTCTTCTCTAGTCATAGTTTTTCTAGCTTCTTTAAAGTCTTTATAATGACTAATAAGTTTGGAACGATACCAATTCTTTTGAATAGTGCCAATATGAGGAATAGCAACACATTTATCTTTTCGTATATTAATACTAGCTTCTTTTTCAAGACTTTCAATAATAGATTTACAAAGTATTCTATCATCACCTTGAAATCCAATATCATCTAATATATTATTTATATCTTTATAGATAAGAATATAATCATCATCAAAATCTTCATGAGAACTAGTATTAGCAATATTAAAACCAGTATTAGTCTTAAAATCCATAATTGAAAGTTTAAGAACTCTTCTTAAATTACTACTATAAACAAGAACACAAGTACCTATAATTTTAAATTATACATAAGTAGTTTTAAGAAGAGTTCGATTATTTAGACGAAATGGCTAATTAGCTTTTTCAGTAGAATGATAAACAAAAGGATTAATAGCTTTATGTTTATCAGTAATAGCGGCTCTTAAATCATTAATAGCTATAACTTTAAACTCAACAAACCAAACTTTTTGTCCTTTTTTATATCCTTGATTTTGTCCAAAAGTACCAACAGTAATAGAACGAGTTAGTTCAGTATCATTAGTAATAAACTTATTAACAAATTGAGGACTAAGAACATTATGTTTAAGATAAAGATGATAACCACGTTCAAGAGTAGAACGGTCAATAATAATCTTATCCATTTGATTCATACCAATAAGTTCAGCATCTTCTTTACTAATCTTAGCAATAATTGGCATAACCTCAACTGTACTAACTTTATTATTAATAACACCAAACAAACTTTCATTTTGGCAAAGAGCAACAACACAATAATGTTTAGCAACAACTACATTAGTAAGAACAGCGTCAAGTGCTTCACTTGTTATTTCGCTAATGTCAGTAGGTATTTGAATACCAAAATCTTTAAATTTACTTTCAACTTTAATCATATCACTAATTTATTTAGTTTTAATAATACTATCAATACCAATATTACCAAGTTTAAGTTTACTAGGAACTTTAACTTCTTTTTTATTCCTTTCACCACTATGAAATTCTCTAGTGTATTTAGGTTTAGTTTCACTTTTATCTTTACCCATAACTTAATTGTTTTCAGCAAATGTAAGAGTTTGAATGAATCTACCAAGAGAAAAACTATTTTTAACATTTCAATCGTAGAGGATTATATGATTATAAATATGCAAGTCATACTCCCCGTGGAGGATGGAGATGAGTTAGGCTTAATCATATTAGTATTGATAATATTAATAGAGATAATGATAATGATTAACTTGATATGATTGATACTGATTATATCCATCCTCCAAGGGGAGTATAGCGGAGGACGAAAGTCCGAAGCGGGTCACAGCGAATCTATATAATATATCTATATAATATATCTTTATAGTAATTATAATACATTGATTATCAATAAGTTATAATACATATTATGTATCATGCTGAATACCTAATTCTCCATCAGTATGCAAATTAAGTGGCAAAAATGACTACCTTTGTGCACGAAAGTTGTTCCATCTATGGAATACATTTCGCTATTTCCTAGAGTAATATATTTTTATGTTAAACTTAATAATATTATTGTTATGACTTTTAAAGAAGATTTTAAACCTAGTCGAGTTTATAATAAACTTGTTATTGATGCTATTAATAAAGATATAGCTAATGATAGAAGTATTATTATACCTAATACTTTTGATATTGATGTTAAAAATAATAATAAAAAATATCTATGTGGTACTGGACGTATGGAATGTTTTGATACAGGTAAAATTATTAAAAGATATTATTCTAATGTTGGTATTAATGCTTGGAGAGAAATAGTTGAATTAAGAAGTATAATTCTTCATGAACTTTTTTATTTTATTAATTATACTATTTGTTTTAATTCTAATGTTGTTAAAATTAGTAAGGATTTATTTGATGCTGTTTGTAGGAATGGAATTAGAAGTGGATGTAATAAACGAGATTTTGCTAATGCTATTGTTACATTAGAAAAACTTAATATTATTCGTAGAACAGATAAACGTAGTATGTTTGAAGTTAATCCTAGAGTTATATTTAAAGGAGATATTAATAAATTTCATGAAATTATTACTAAAGGTAAACTTGATGATTCTAAAATAAAATTAGATGATAATATTAATTATATAGATAGAATAGGATTAGTTAAAGATGATAATTGTATTATAATTAAAAATAAACAAGTATATAAAAGTGAACTTGATTATTTATATGATGATAATGAGAATAATGTAGATAAAGTAAATAATGAAAATAATGAAACTGAAATAATTGAAGCAGAAGAAGTTGATACTGGTAAAATTGATTGGAATTGGTAATGATAAAGATGACGATAAAAATGAAAAAGATGATAAAGATTATAATAATGATGATGAAAAGAGTAAAAGTAATTATGAATATGAGGGTGATGATGATAGCGAATATAAGAATAATAAAGGTAGTGATAATGAGAATGAAAATAGTGTATATTAATGTTTTGATGAGGCTAGTGAGTATAACCCCCGGTCATGTTAAACTTGATTGACTACCCCCGTCAAGTTCTAGGAGAAAGTAAAGTTCTCGCTCTCATTATCAACATTAAATATATTGAGATTATTCATCTCATTACATTATTAACTATTAATACAAACAATTATGAAAACAAACAAAATGTTATTACTATTAGCTATTGTATTGATGATTCCATCTGTAATATTAGTATTGAAAGTAGAGCCAAGAGATGGTGAAATGTTTACTGCCATTGTATTTGGAATACTATCGGCTGTTGTTAGTTATTTTAGTAGAGATTAATCTCTACTAGTTAATGCTGCTCATTATCAACCTTAAATACTTTGCAGTTGAAGAACAATTGCCAGTAATGCTACTGATTAGCGTAATTAAATACTTAATAGTCATGCCAGACGTTAAAGATTTAGCACAAGCTGCACAAGGTGCTGCTGCTGCTCCTGAGAGTGTTAATGTAGTTGAACCAACTACTAGTGTTAACCAACCTGTTAAACCTACTGTTGATACAGATAACCAAAATTCTGCGCAAGTGGAAACCATTGATGATGTTGTTAGACGCATCTGTACTGATGGTCATAGTTATGTAATGACTACTGTCATTACTAATATTGACTGTCAAGAACGTACAGGTCGTAATGGCAATTCTTATCTCAATGCGTTTGTTACTATTGCTAGTCCTGCCAAAGGTGCTCAAAGTATGCCTGATGGTACACATCGAATGGGTATGCTTGGTGCTATTCAGATGCCATTCAATCAGATACTGCTTGTAATGCGCAAAGACAAGTTCTACGGTAGATTTGTCAACTATGTTGGCGAAGCTGCTGAAGCTGGTTTTGCTAGTATGTATCTAACTGGTGTTGCTGTCAAAGTTCTTTGCCAGTTTGTACCTGCTGGTGTACAAGACCGTAATCCGTTTACTCGTAAAGATAATCTTTACAATGTTGTGGATTATGATAGATATGTATATCATATTGTAGGTATCGAACAGCCTGCTGACCCTGTTCTTGTTGGTGCATATAATGTACTTATCAAGCAGATTATGGATGATGCTCGTGCTGTCATTGCTGCCAAGCGTGAGGCTAAAGCTAAAGCGGCTAGTTTTGTTGCGACTGCAATGAGTGATGACGATATGCCGTTCTAATGAACATGGTGCTACTGACCTTCGGGTTGGTAGCACTGATGTTATCAACAATAGTTTTGCTGATGCTGTTGCTAGTGTTCAACCTCGAAATGCTCATTATCAACATTAAATATATTGCAGCAAACGAACTTAACAGTCTGATAAGTCTTATCAATCATAAACTAGCTGCAAGTTCTGATAAGTCTTATCCTAATATTAAACATCATGAAAGTACATCGTATTATTACTACTATTGAAGTTGAGAATGATAATTCTATTACTTCTGTTGAACTTACTAATCTTTATCTTACTAATGCTGATATTCCTCTCGTTATTACCAATTTAACTACTAATGGTGGAGCAAATGATATCAAACAAGTATATGCTGTTGTTGATAAACTTAGAATTGTTATTAATGGTGAACTAAAAAGTATCGCTCGTGGTATTAATACTGCTCTAACTCAAAGTGGAGTTCGTGGAGAATCCCCTATTGAGCCTGATGGTACTAGTAAGACTAGTTAAGCTAGTAAGCTTATGGCTGCTGTTGCTTGCAACAGTAGCCACCGAACAACCCATGATGTTGAGCTTAGCTATACTAATATTAATAATGCTAATAGTCATGGATAAACCTCCATGTTAAAGAATGATAAAATAATCAAGCTAAATTTGGTAATGTCAAACATCCTACTATATTTTAAACTAGCTATGCTAGCAAGCTAGCTTGCAATAGCACAACGCTAGTTTAAAATACAGGTGTAGTAATGTTTAACTTACTAAATATTAGCTAGTTATTTCATCATCCATTCTCCACGGGGGGTATACCCATGAATTTAGCTATATATTAATTTAGTTATAATTACAGTTATTAACAATTAGAGTTAGTCATACTTATACTACTAGTGATACTAGTAGTATAGGAATTAGTGAGGCTTCAGAACTTGCTTCACAAGTTCTTCGGATTAGCATTACTAATCTAGCTCGTCATGATGATAATCTTGATGGTATTCTTCATGACGAAACTAATGGAGATAGAACTAGTGATGACTTCTGTTGAACTTACTAAAGTTAATCTTGATAATATTAATCATCCTCTTGTTATTACTAATTTAATTACTAATGGTAGTGCTAAAGATATCAATCAAGTATATAGAGTCATTGATGATTATAGACTTGTTATTCGTGATAAACTAAAAGATATCGCTAATTCTATTAATGATGGTCTTGATGATTATAAATGTGGTATGAAATGATATAATTAGAGAAATAAGAGATGCTGAATGTGGCGATGATAATGATGATGAAAATAAGATTGATTGTTAAGATGATAGTGATGATGAATATGGTGAAGATAAGCATGATGATGAGACTATAGCTGCTGGTATTCATTTTATCTATAATCTTCATTCTAATTATATTATTAATAATAAATCTAAACCTATCGTTCCTAACTCTTTTCGTCATCTTCATTCTCTTCATTCTCATTATCATCATCGTTTTCGTCATCTTCATCTTATTCTTTATCATTCTCATCATCTCTATTTTCATCATCTTCATTCCCGTCATGATACTCTTTATCATATTCGTCATGACTATCTCTTATAGACACTATCTATATCATCTCTAGTTCTAATAGATTCAATCTAATAGGTTTTATCTATAACTAGAATAAGATTAATAGATTATATCTATTTGTATGTTCATCATCAAATTCAATCATAACAGCATCATCAAGTCTAATAAGACTTCTAGTTATGGTCAGTCATGGGTAATAATAGCAATATGTCTAGTTAATACTAGCTATATTAATACTATCAGTATTATAATTACTATTATAGTCGCTATTAATAGTACTAATGTTATTAATCATATTGATACTGTTAGTTATGTTGTTGATAATGTTATTGATGATACTGCTATTACTGTTCTTGATACTATTTATTCTCTTGATATTGATAATAATCTTGATACTCTTGATACTATTGATATTTATTATACTCGTGGTAAGTTAATTCCTATTGCTATAACTATTTTAGTTATTTTAATATAGCTATTGATTATTAGTTAGAATTATAGTATAAATAAATTATAATATATTTGGAGTATTATATTTAATTATTATATTTGTCGTGTTGTTCAGTAGAGTAATATTGCTACTGATAATAATATTAATCTTAAACTTATAAGTGTTATGGTAAATTTTGATAATGTTACTAGTAATGTTCAATCTAAGCCTAGAAAGAAAACTATGGCTGAAAGTTTAGAAGAAGCTAAACAAGAGGGTAAACTTGTTGTTCCAGAAGAGGATAAACAAGAAAATGCTGTTGTTAGTATTGAAACTGTTCAATCTAAGTCTGATAAGCCTAAGAAAAAGAAGAAAGTTAAAGTTAGAAAAGATGGTGAACAAACTGTTACTGTCAGTCAAGAAGATAATGATTTTAAAGATGCTAAGACTGATAAACGTGGTGTTCCTGTTGGGATTAATGTTCCTCAACATATTCTTGATGTAGTTTGTATTGTTAAATTCAATGCTGCATTTAGACGTCATACTTCTCTTAATATTCTTCACACTCTTGAAGATGATGGAAGAATATGTAATTCTAAAGGTGCTTATGTTGACTTCTTATGGAATAAGTTTAGAGTTACTGCTGATGGTGGACTTCGTAGAGAATATAGATATACAGATGATTTATTCATTGATGCTTTAGTTAAAGCTCATGCTGATGTTGCTAGTGATAGTCAGCGAGTTATTGGTATTATGATTGATACTGAAACTGAACTTCATAAAAAGAATAAAGATTCTGAAGCTAGTTAAGTTTGTAGTATAGACTCCCCGTAGAGGATGATAGTGTTGTTGAATTAGTTAAAGCTAGTCTTCATTTGCTATTCATTTTTTATCCATTTTGTTACAGGGTTTTATATTTGTTTGTTTAGAGTTAAATACATTGATGATAATCATCCTCTACTCGGAGTTTATTTTATATATAAAGATATGGAAAGAACTGATATTTATTTTGTTGAAGATGATACATATTTCAATAATAATGTTGAAGGTGTTGAAATTCATGCAGAATGTCTAAGTCAAGATTTTGACGATATTGCTTGGGAACCAATAGTTGATGATAGTCCTATTGTTGACCCTGAAAATGATGTTTTTGGTTATTATGATTAAATAAATAAAATTATGGAAAATATTAATATTAAAGTTATTCTTGATGAAGTTTTTGGTAAATCTTGTGATAGTATTACTTGTGATACCTGTAAATATAAAGAAGATTGTACTCTTATTAATAAATTCATTAATGATATTAAAGATAAAGGTTTATCTCCAGACCAATATGTTAGAGGTTTAGCTTTATTTGTATATGTTCTTAAAGAACAAAAATATATTAATGATTTTGGTAAAACTCAAGAAGATATTATTAAACTTGTTACTGAAGATGGATTTGAACTTGATTGGCTTATTAATCGTTGGGATAGTATAATTGAAGATAAAGATATTCTTAAACCTATTATTGCTGTTTTTCCTAAATATGCTAAAGATATGATTATTAACATTGTTGAAGCTAATACTAAAATTAATAATTTGATTGCTCAACATATTATTGATAGTTCTTATAAAGAACGTAATGAAATGATTAAAATGGTTAATCAATCTGTTGATAATAATAAACAAGAGAATAAGTTTAAGAATGTTAGTGATGATGAAATTTATGCTGAACTTAAACGTAGAAAAGCAAATAAATCTGCTAAATAATCCCACATAAGTTTTTGATTTTATTTCTAACACTACTGTCTGTGAAGATAATAGTGTTGTTTCACTTGCTGATGATGGAGGAATTGAACTCCGAAACTATGATATTGTTATTATCCGTTTTAATTTCTAAAATTGTAGGTTTTGTAATAGTACAGTCTGTGAAGATAGTGCTATTAACATTTATCATAGTCCAAGTGTTATATGTCATATTTGATTTGGTGTTAATTATTCTATTATTATTGATTGTGAAATTAGTAATAATGATGTCTGTATCAAACATTTCGTTTTATATGATTTCGTATTTGTAGTTTTGCCTAGCATTGTCTGTGAAGATAGTGCTAGGCTTTTTAGTATGTATATTATTAACTTTAAATATATAATTAAAATGGATAATTTTGATTCTCTTATTTTTGATGGTCTATTAGATAGATACATTAAAGAACAAGCTAAGTTTGAAAAAGGTCAAGTTGTGTATATGGAATATACTTATCAATATCATAATCAAACTAAACTTGGTGTTTGTGTTGGCATTGTAACTGGCGTTGGGATTACTAAAGCTGAACGTACAATAGGCAATAATAAATATATTGATTATCCTATTGTATATACTGTTACTCACGCTAAAGGTGTAAGTTATAATGTTAGTGAATGTAAACTTGGTTCTGTTGCTGAACATATTCTTAAAGAACGTCTTAAACGTGCTGGTAATAATAATGAACAGAATAATGAGCCTGCTACAAATGACTAGCTATTTACGTTCATAACATATTCATAGATATGATTCTTTTGCCCTCTGTTGAATTTTCATATATAATCTGATTAATCTATCACGATTGATAATTGATTCAATATAGGGCAAAAGAACTAGCTAATAAATGTTAAACTAAAAATTTAATACAGTTTTGTTATGAATTATGTTGCTTATAAACAAATTGATGGTACTATTACATCTGGATTTAAAGTTAAACTTTATGATATAGTTACTTTGAATACTGGCTATTGGAAAGATAAACTTGCTATTGTTCTATATATTAATGAAGATAAAAAACAAATTAAAGTTCGTATTATTGAATGTGGTATGAACTTAACTCTTAAAGTTAAAGATGTTCAATTTGTTAATCATAATAATAGAACTGCTGCTCGTTCTTATATTGATTTATGTAATAAACTATCTAAAGCTTTTCGTGATAAATATACTGATAAACAGTATATAAAAGATAATTGGTTTACTGATAAATTTATTATTAATGATATAACTGCTGATACTATTGCTAAAGGTATTGGTCAATATATTACTAATACTGATAGTGATAGGTATTCTGTTAGTGCTATTATGTGGCTTAGTGATATTAAAGATTATATAGATGCTTTACTTAAATATGGTGATTTTGATTTTGTTGCTAAGGTATTTAAAATCTATAATATTACTGATACTAGATTTGAACTCATTCGTAAACTTTATAATTATTTCTATGATTGAAGATGCTATTGGATATATTCTTGGAGTTTGTGTTGGATGTATTTTATTTCTTATTTATGAAGTATTTAATCTATATAAGAAGATTGAACGAATTAATATAGATATTAATAAACTTCAAAATAAAGATATAGAATTTCATCGTAATATTGAATTTATTATTAATGATAGTAAATATAATAAAGAAGTTCTTGAACATTTTATTAATAAACTTAATAAACTTAATGATAGTATTAAAGCGAAAGTTGATGATTAGCTTGCTTCCATCCTCTACGGGGGGTCGCCACGGAGCGTAGCGTAGTGGCTCTACTAATCTAACTATTATTGAATTTATTATAGTTTTAACTATTAAATATAATTGTTTTATTAATCTTTAAAAATGTAAAGTACTTATGAAAAAGTATGATGAAGTTTCTGTTGTTCGTCAACTTAATAATGTTGATGCTGTTATTGGAATCAATCCTGCTAGTAAAGTTATTAAAGTAGCTAAAAATAGTGCTATTGGTAATGGAACTAGTGGTAAGATTGATTTTCTTTCTCATTATTGTGGTTATCATGTTGAGATTGTTGATGTTATTCAACAACAAAAAGAACGTGATGAAGAAATTGCTGCTAAGAAAGCTGCTAAAAAGGCTGCTCGTAAAGCTAAGTTTGCAGAAGATAATACTTTTAAAGGTATTACTCGTGCTGTTGATAAACGTATGCGTACTATTAAAAGAAAGTAGTATGCTATGGTTAGCTTTAAATTCTCATTTGGAGTTGTAGGTAAATCCAAAGAGAAAGGAATAGTCAATAAATATGTTATTATAGTTGCCAAATGTGAAGGTATTATTAGATATATTGATGGTACTTATAAAGTAGAATATAATGGCAAGCTATATAGCATTACAGGTGAAAGTTACAGAACTAAAGGAAAGAAAGTTGTTTATGCTCGTCGATTAGATGAATATAATCATAGAATTAAAATTATAAGAGATAGTGAAAATAGAAAAACTGTTGATACTAGATTTTATATTCCTTTTGCTGCTGGACTTATAGCTAAAGGTAAAATTGTTAAAATGCATTTTGCTAAGGAATTGTTTCATATTACTACGTGTTATAATCGTGGTGATAGTGAATCTACTATTTTAGCTTTTCAAGAATGGAAAGAATATGAAGATAAAGTTAAAAATAATCTTATTGATGTAAACAACGAATTGTAATGATTGGTAATCTTAATATTGCTAATAGTAATAGAAAAGATACTAACATTAAGTTTACTAAAGACCAAGAAATAGCTGTGCATGAACTTATTGAATTTCTTGCACAGCCTTGGGATGATAAGAAATATATTAATGCTCTTTGCGGTGCTGGAGGTACAGGTAAGACATTTGTTATTAAATATGTTATTAATAATTGTAAATGGTCTGGTGGTGTTATAGGTTGTGCTGCTCCTACACATAAAGCTTGTAGAGTTCTTAGTAATTCTATTGGTGGAAAAGAAGTTAATACTATTCAATCATTATTTGGTTTTAGACTTGATGTTAATATTGAAAATTTTGACCCTGAAAATCCTGCCTTTAATCCTGTTGGAAAAGATAAACTAGGTGGTCTTAAAGTTTTAATTATTGATGAAGCTTCTATGCTTAATGCTAAACTTGTTAAGTATATTAGTAATAAATGTAAGAAGCTTCAAATTAAAGTTATAATGCTTGGTGATTCTAGTCAGCTTCCACCTGTTAATGAGAAAACTAGTCAAGCTTTTCTTATTGCTAGTAATACTTATTATCTTAAAGAAGTTGTACGACAAGGAGATAATAATCCTATTAGTAAACTTCTTAAACTTCTTCGAGAAGATATAGATAATAAGAATGGATGGAGATTTCTTGATTATATATCTAAAAATAGACAAGATTATAATGAAGAAACTAAAGGATTTTATGTTTGTGGTCAAACTGAATTTTCTGATTTAATTGATACTTGTTTTAATGATGAAGAATATACTAAAAATATTGATTTGTATCGTATTATAGCTTATACTAATAGTCGTGTTGCACAATGGAATAACCATGTAAGACATATGATTATTCAAGATGCTGATAAAAGTCTTATTACTCGTAATGATTTAATAATGAGTTATACTACTATTGTTAATATTTTTAATGATATTATTATAAACAATAGTGAAGAATATATTGTTAAAGATATTGTTGATACAATTGATAATGATTATGAGTTTAAAGGATTTCTTATTAAGTTTCAAGCTATTCATGGTGGAAGTGTAACTCAACCTCTATTTGTTATTGACCATTATGATAACTATACATTTCAGATGTATTATAAGAAGTTGACTAGTCTTATTGATGATGCTAAAAAAGCTAGTAGTTCTGAACGTGGAAGTAAATGGAAACAGTATTTTGATTTTAAACGTAAATATCTTATCGCTTCTAATATTACGAATAGTAATGGTAAGATTTTATTTAGTAGAGATTTAGATTATGGCTTTGCAATTACTTCTCATAGAGCACAAGGTTCTACTTATAAAAATGTATTTGTAGATATTAACGATATGATTTATGATAAATATGGTCATCCTTATACTAATAGAGATGAAATACTTCGTAGATTGTATGTTGCTTGTTCTCGCGCTAGTAATCAATTAGTATTATCTTATGGCAAGTAAAACTGTTGACGAATATATTGATTGTGCTAGATGTCCAAATCGTATATTTAATACAGGTAAATATATACAAGGTGGTAGAGGAAGTATTCATGGAGATGTTGTTTTCCTATTTCCTAGAGGTGATAGAAATTATTGTGAAGATTATCAATTATTTACTGATATTGGTAATCTTTATGATGAATATTCTGGACGTAATAACATTGAAGATGTATATATGACTTATAGTATTAAATGTGCTTGTTCTAATAATTATAATACATATCTTACTGCTATTGATAAATGTCGTAATATTCTATGGAAAGAATTAGCTAGAATTAATTATAAGTATCTATTTATATTTGGTGATGCTTATCTTAGTATTAGTAATAATCATATTCCTAGATTTATAGCTACTGGTGGTAAGTATATATTTAATAATTATTCGCCTCTTGTTAAATTTAAAGATGATAATCTTTATCATATGTTTAAACAGCGTTTTGCTGATGATGTTAATTGGGTTACTAAAAATAGAAATAATTATGGTATAGTATAAATGATTAATTGTATAGCTTATGATGTTGAAGTTTTAAGAAATTTCTTTTCTATTACTTTTGTTAGTATTAATAGTTATCTTAAAGTATTTAAAGATTGTGTTAATGCTGATAATAAAGCTATTCCTTTAGTTCAAAAACTATCTGTTGAAGAAATTAAAGCTCGTCTTAAAACTGTTGAAAAATATAAGTTTTATATAACAGATATAGATGATAGTCAATTACTTTCTATGATAGATTATATTAATAAGACTAGATGCTATAAAGATTCTAATGGAACTATTATTCGTACAGACTTATATGGATTTAATAGTTTTAATTATGATAATCTTATGATTGCTGCTTTACTTAGTTTTTATATGCGTACGAATAGTACGAAAGAACTTATTAATAAGTTATATGAAACTAGTAAAACTATTATTTCTAGTCAAGATGATAAAGATAAATTTAGAACTGATTTTTATCTTAATAGTCTTAGAAAATATAAGCTACCATTTACAGGTATTGATGTAATGCGTATATTTGCTCTTAATAAAGCAAGTGTAGTTGTAGATAGTAAAACAGGTGAACGTAAACCTGTTCCTAAAGGTTTAAAGCAAACTTCTATTAATCTTCAATGGTATGAACTTCTAGAATATGAACTTCCTGATATTAATGAAAAAGAAGCTGAATTATATGATGAAATTCCTAATCTTAAAGGAATGAATATTAATCAGCTTAATAAGCTAGTAGATAAATGGGATAGATTTATTCTTGATGAATATATTGAGCCTATGATGTATTATAATCTTAATGATGTTTTTATTGTAGCTGAAATAGTTCGTCTTTATCCAGAAGAAATTAAATCTCGTTATGCTATTAGTAAAGCATATGATGTTGATGTTCTTAATTCTAGTCGTAGTAAAACTGCTGATATTCTTTTTGAGAAATTTTATAGTAAGTTTAGTGGTCTTGCTCCCGAACAATGGAAAGGTAAGAAAACTGAAAGAACTGCTATGAGTTTTAAGAAAGTTATTTTTCCTTTTATTAAATTTAAAACTAAACCTATGCAAGACTTTCTTGATGAATGTCTTAAAACTACTATTTATAGAGTTAATAAAGATGCGTTTAGTAAAGAAGTTAAAATTGGAAATGTAACTTATACTGTTGCAACTGGAGGTTTACATAGTCAAGATAATCCTGTTGAACTTTGGAGTAGTGGAAGAGAATTATTTCCATCCTCTACGGGGGGTCAACACGATGTTCTTAATGACGATGATTATGTTTATATTCATGCTGATATTAATAGTATGTATCCTAGTATTATTGCCGCTCATAAAGTAGCTCCAGCTCATCTTGATACTAATGCTTTTTGTAATCTTATTGGTTGGCTTAAAAATAAGAGAGTTGAAGTTAAACACAGCGATGAAGATACTGTTGACGGAATTGATAGAGATACTTTAGCTTTAGTTTTAAAGATTGTTATTAATTCTGTTTATGGTAAACTTGGATTTGAAAATGGTAATCTTTATGATAGATTAGCTGTACTTAAAACTACTATTAATGGGCAGTTAATGATGTTAATGTTGGTTGAGGAATTAGAGTTAAACAATATTCATGTGTTAAGTGCTAATACAGATGGTATTGTTATTAAACTTTATAAACGAGATATTGATGTTTATAATCGTATTAAAGATGATTGGGAACAAACTACTAAACTTAAGTTTGATACTGATTATTATCATTGTCTTGTTAGTAGAGATATAAATAATTATCTTAGCCAATTTAGAGTTATTAAAAATGGTGTTCATAAACTTAAACTTGAATCTAAAGGCGCTCTTAATCCTATGATGTATTCTTTAGATTTAACTAAAGGTTATTCTATGCCTATTGTTGCTCAAGCTATTGAAAACTATTTTCTTAAGAATAAACCTGTTATGGATACTCTTCAAGAAGCTACTAATATTCTTGACTTTTGTCTTACTCAAAATGTTGGTAGACAATTTCATGTAGAAGAAACTAAGATTGAAAATGGACAAGTTACTCATGTTGTTTGCCAAAGATATGTTCGATTTTATGTTTCTAATAGAGGCTATATTATTGAAAAAGTTCATAATGAAAATGGTTCTCGTAGTAGAATGGCAGCTGGTTCTGTTGTAACAGTTATTAATAGTCTTGATGATAAAGATATTTCTCTTAGAGATATTAATTTTAAATTTTATTATCAAGAAGCTATGAAGATTATTAATCCTATCAAACTTAAAATTTCTCCTAAAGGTAAAGGTAAAAGTAAAATTAAAAAATATAGTGGTATGTATAATCCTATTTTTAATGAAGATGATTTTGGATGAGAAATATAGTTGAAGAAACTTATGATAGACTAATTAATAAATGGGGTTCTAAAGAATATAAAGGTATTGGAACTATTAATTGTGTTCCACCTGTTGATTATTGTGAAATTATAAGTAGAATTATTAGTCTTATGAGAAATAAGAATGATAATATTAAAATACTTATTATTACAGATAATTGGAAAAGAAGAACTGAAATTGTTGATAGTCTTAAAAATCATAATATAAATATAGATACTATTAATATTCTTACTCATACTTATGTTAATAGTAGATATAATTATAATTATGATATTTCTATTGTTGTTGGAGTTAACGAATGGAATTTATCTTGTAATACAGTTTTTAATCATGCTAGATTTAAACTTATGATTTTAACTGAAAAAACTATTGATACTTCTACGTTAACTAAGATTTATAATAATATTCCACCTATTAATAATATTCTAAATTCTAGTGGTATGCGAGCTATACTCCCCGTAGAGGAACACAGAGAGCAGATTTTATTTACTAGTCAAGATGATATTGCTAATTACGATAAATATACTGAATTTATTACTCAGACTATTCAAGTATTTGGTAATCTTGATAATATTAAATGTGCTCGAAATGGTACTCAAGATGGACGTAGTGCTATTCAATATATTACAGAAATAGCTGAATATAATGGATGGAGTGCTGATATGGATATGACTAATCCTTTTAGTAAACAAATTGATGAATGTTATAATCCTCTTGTTCTTGCTGAACGAGTTAAGACTTTTTATAATATTGTTCGTGAACGTATGCTTATATGTTCTGATAATGTTTGTAAGCTAGAAAGAATAGTTGAAATTATTAAAGATAATCCTGATAAACGATTTCTTATTATTAGTAAGAGAGGTGAATATGCTGCTACTGTAACTAAATATATTAATGATAAATTAGGTGAAATTTGTGGTGATTATCATGATAAAATTGAGGATAAAGTTCTAGTTGATAGTAATGGTATTCCTGTTTTGTACAAGTCTGGAAGCAAGAAAGGGACTGTTCGAACAATCAAATCTAAGGCTATTTCCACGCTGAATTTGAAGTCTTTTAATGATGGCTTATTAAGAGTATTATCTATAAAAAATAATTCAACTGATAGCCTAGAAACAAGCGTAGACGAATGGATTTTAACCTCACCTTTATGTGATACAATAGATGAACTTATCTATCGTTATAATAATGTTGATTGTAGTCAATCAAAACTTAAAGTACATAAACTTTATATAGCTGGTACTATTGAGGAAGCAAGTCTTAAAAAGGAAAAGTTATCGGCTAACCATGAAGTTATACAGAATGTTAATTCTGATATTAGTGCTCAAAATTTTGATGATATTGTTTGCTAGTATAAATATAATAGTTACATTTGTTGTGTAATCAAAATCGCTCTTTGATAGAATGGACGAAGATAAAGAAGTTAAAGTTAATGATACTGCTGTTGCTGTTAGTAATAGTGGTATTGAAAAACAACATGGTGTTCAACATTCTGTTGCTCCATATCAGCTTAATTATATGAGTGAAGCTGAAATTGCAAGTCTTGAAGTATTTATCAAACGTGTTATGCGTAGTGATAAATGTGGTATTAAGTCTGTTGAAGATGGTCTTGCTATTGCAATGAGAGCTAAAGACCTTAGACTTCCATTTTCTACTTGCATTGAACATATTCATGTAGTTCAAGGTAAAACAGGTGTTGATGTTCACATTATTAAGGCATTACTTGTCAAAGGCAGCGTGAGTTGGGAAAAAGTAGATAATTATCGCGCTCTGTACGAATATACAGATGGCTTTAATGCTTATGATGAAGATAAACTTCCATCTGACTGTATTAAATGTCTTACTCCCAAAGAGGCACAAACTAAAAATGCAGAAGATAAAGACCATGAACATATATATGTTTATCCTGTTAAATATTATAAAGATTATAATGGTAATGTATATAAAGAATATCAACTTAATGGTAAGTTTGAAATAGCTATTAATACTAATGAAGCTAAACAAATTGCTTCTACTGGTAAAGTTCCTGTTTATAGAATACCTGCTGTTCCTATTGATTATATTACTAGTTATCGTTTTTATCGTAAAATTGGAGAACGTAATATGGTTGCTACTGGTGAGTTTACTTATAAAGATGCTATTGTTGCTGGATGTTTTGAAAAAGATACTTATAAGAAATATCCTAAAATAATGATAAGTCATAGAGCATTTGTTTATGGTGCTCGTGAAATTGCTAATGATTTAATTATGGGCTGTTTAAGCACAGAAGAATTAAAGACTATGCAAGGTATTGATTTAAGTAATGAAGATATTATTGATATTACTGAAATTCAATAACATAAACAAACTAGAGAAATTATTATTAAACAAAACAGTCGTATGACTGATATTATTCACTTTTTAAATAATTATAATTATGAAAGATTTTAAGAAAGGTTTGAGTTTTGGTATGGGTATTGTTAATGCTGGTCAAAGAGCAGTTAGTGAAGAACCTGAATTGGTAGTTGTTTCTACTCCCGGTAGTTTCCGTATGACTGCCCAAGTTTCTAAAGCTCTCGGCATTGCTCATGGTGAATATGTAATGTTCATTAATAACTGTGCAAATATTGATAATGCTATTATCAATAAAGTACCCGAAGTTGTTGCTTTCTGTGAAGAACAAGGTTTGGATATTGAATCTCCCGAAGCTGCTATGGCTGTTCATGCTGAATTTGATATTTGGGCTTTAGCTAAAGGTATTGCTGAATTAGACAAGAATGGTAATCCTTGCACTACTCGTGTTCGTATGACTAAGAATGATAAGATTAAGTATGTTAATACTTATTTCCAAGAAACTCTTGAAGGTGCTTTATCTTCTTCTAATGAAGAACTTAAAGCTGCTCTTGGTCGTGAAGGTATTACCGAAGATGAACAGAAAGAACTTTTGGTTAGCTGTATTCAAGGTGATGAAGTTGTTAAAGTTAAAGGTTCTAAGTGTGCTAATACTGCTGCTTTGTCTGGTATTGGTGTAACTCTTAACTTTACTGATTCTAATGTTTGGAAACAGTTGAAAGCTGATATGACTGATGAAGAAGCTACTTCTAAGAATCGTGTTTATACAGTAGATATTGACAACTTGCAAGAAGCTGTTGTTAATAACGGTCATAAAGATATTGTTGTTAAGATTGCAATGCTTACCGAATATAAAGATGAAGAACCTATTCGTATCGGTAAGAAAGCTGAAAAAGAAGAAACTGCTGAATAATCAAATCTTCGTCCTAGAAATATAGTATCTTGAACATAGAGCTGCATTGTTAGTATTGCTAATGGTGCAGCTCTTATTTTATATAATAATTCTTTTAATTACTTTAATTATGTCGACAGAAAAAGAAATTAAGAATGAAGCTACTGTTGTAGCAAGTGCTGAACAAACTGCTAATGCAGAAGTACAAACTCCTAAAAAACGTAGAGGTAGAGGTATTAATAACGATTTACGTGATGTAACTCGTAAAAAGTTTGATGAACGTACTGATTGTAATAAAGCTAATGGCTTGTTTATTGGTCATCTTGAAGATGTTAAAGTTGATTGGGCTACACTGAAAGATGATGTTCAAGGTATGCCTTCATTTGCTGGTATGAGTATTCCTTATCTTACATTTACTTTTGCTAGTAATCATGAAAATATCAATGAACGTCGTTATGTAACTCAACGCCTTCTTCCTGCTGAAAGTAATGTTGAAACTATTCCCGGTGGTAAAGGTGCTTGGAAAGTTGATAACATTTTCCGCTTTATGAAACATATATATAATGTATTTGTTCTTAAAGGTCGTGATTTAACAGAAGAGGAAATTGATGCTCTTACTTTGCCTTTTGAAGATTTTGATGAAAATATGCAATATGTACCTGTTGAGGCTGAAGAAGTTATAGCTGGTTATAAGACTGTGTTTGAAAATTATGTTAAGTTACTTAACAATAATGGTAAGCCTGTTTATAATGATGCTAAAGGTAAACCTATTACTATTTGGATGAAGCTTCTTCGTTTCGTTAAGAATGATGGTAAATGGCGTGCTGTTGTTGGAAGTAAATCTTCATTTGGTGATTTAGGATTTCCTACATTTATCAATGATGGAGTTATTGAACTTTATAAAGAACAATCTGCTCCTAGTTTGCATATTGACCCTTATAAAGAAAGTATTGTTTATCAAAAATCTGCCGAACAAGCTAAACAGCCAAATGTTGCTATGCCTGGTGTTGGTGTAATGCCTGGTGTTCAAACTGCTACTCCTATAAATCCTGTTAGTGGATTTAATGGCGGTGGAGATTTTAGTCCATTTGGTGGTGGTAATGATGCTGCTGGTGCTTTTATTAATCCAACAGAAGATTTACCATTTTAAAAAATTAAAGTTAGTTAAATAGTTGTATGTAAGAGGATTGGGTACTATTTTAGTACCTAATCCTCTTTTTTTATATGTTCACGATAAAGGTCAAATTAGAAATATTATGAAAAGAAATATTAGTAATACTATTTTAACTAAAGATTATATTTTCTCTAAAGTTAGTCAAATTACTATTTTTAGCATTTATACTGGAATTAGTGTTGAAGATATACAACATTGTATAGATACAGGAGAATTTATATCTAGTCCTTTTCGTGAAGATACTCATCCTAGTTTTGGTTTTAGATATGATAATAGGAATAAACTTAAAGGAAGAGATTTTGCTGGATATTGGTGGGGAGATTGTATAGATGCTGCTGCAACTGTACTCTCTGAAATTGTTCATAAGCAAATTGATATTTCTATTAAAAGTCAATTTCTATTTGTTCTTAAACATATTGCTTATACTTTTAGAAATATTATTTATGGACAAGATAAAGATGAAAACAACGATTATAATATTGCTAGGGCTATTAGTAATGTACGTAATCATAAACCTATTATTGAACTTGTTACTCGTCCGTGGAATAATTTAGATGCTAAGTATTGGGGGCAATTTGGTGTTAATCTTAATTTTCTTAATACTCATTTTGTTTATCCTGTTGACCAATTTTATATTAATCGTTCAACTAATCCTATTCCTAAATATTTTTACGATAAAGATAAAACAGATTTATGTTATGGTTACGTTCTTGGACAAGATAAAAGAGGAATAGTTAATGTTAAATTATATTTTCCTAATAGAAATAAGAAAACTGAAATTAAGTTTATAACTAATAGTAATACTATTGAAGGAATTATTAATCTTGAATTAGATAATTATGACGTTATTATTATAACTAAATCTACTAAAGATAGATTAAGTCTTGAATGTTATCTAAAGAGTATTAATCATTCCATCCTCTACGGGGGGTCTACCATTGAATCTAAGGCTATTGGTGTTGTGAATATTCCACATGAAACTTATAAACTTCGTCAAGTTGAATATGATTGGCTTCGTAATAAACTTAATCGAAATGGTTTTCTTATTAGTCTTATGGATAATGATAGAACTGGTCTTATGGAAGCTATAATTCTTAAGAATGATTATGATATTATACCTATTATTATTCCTAAAGAACTTGACGTTAAAGATTTTGCAGAATTGAGAAGTAGTTATTCTACAAATGTTATTAATGAATTAACTCAACAAGTTGTTAAATATATAGAAGATAATTATGGAGAAGAAACTGAATTTACTTGGGATACGGAAGAAAGTGATACTTTGCCATACTAAAAGTCTAGCTGGTGTTACATATACGGTTATGCGTCCAATTACTGAAGAGGATGAACAAAATCTTGATAAATTTGAATATCTTGATATAGATAATAAACGTATTGATAAAAGAGATATTTATTGTTATGGAGAAATTAATCTATCTTCTAATGATGACGTTGAATATATCAAAAAGTTTAGCTTACTTGATACTGATAATGGTGGAACTATTCATAGTAATTTTAATTATCAAGAAGGTTATGCTCTTATTGAAGGAATAGCTAAAACTTATCCTACATTTGATATTGTTGAATGGTTTAAATATAATCATTGTCTTATAGGTAAACCAACTCGTATTATTATTTATAAATGTAAGAAAGAAAATCTATGATAATAAAAGGATATGAAGAAAAGCTAGATGATAGAGATATTAGATATATTAATTATGTTATTGATAAATCTACAATAGCTGATGCAATTGAATCTTATATTAAAGATTTAGATTGTACTACTATTTATCCTGATGGTTCTCGTCCTAGACAAACTATTAATTATGGTTATCGTATTACTCTTTCTAGTATTGAATATATTCTTGATAAACTTTATCTTGTTCTAGAACATCATCCAGAAAAAGCTCAAAGTTATATTGATTATCGTAATACTATTATTAAAAGAATTATTGATATACATGAAAAAAATCTTGATTTCGAGAGAAGAAACCCAGTACGATATTATAGTAAAGAACCAAGGAAACGCACTAGAAGTGTTAGCAGAGTTAATCAATCAAAAGATGTCTTTACAGGTAAACCCATTGATGTTAGCACCGGTATTGCAAAGGCTATTAAGCCTAAAAAGGAAACGATTGCTCAGCGTAAAGCTAAACTTCTAGGTGGTAAAGCTGTTAGTTTTGCATTTAATGGTTTAAAAATAAGTGAACATAATGAATAAACTTTATCGTAGAAATAACAATGGTGTGCCTACTGTTTGGTGGGCTGAACTTGACAGTGGTACTAATAGTATCACTGTTTTTTATGGTCTTGTACGAGGTAATATTCGTAAAGAAGTTTATGCTGTTACTCAAAAAGATGGTCAAAAAGAACTTGAGAGTAGATATAACGATAAGATTAAACAAGGATATACATATCTTAATGAACTTTGTGATATGCAGGGTTTACCCCCCGTGGAGGATGGAGATAATGATACTCTATTTAATTTTCTAAATACTTATCTACCTAAAGACCTTAGTAATGGAAACAGTAATCTTTTACTTCCAATGCTTGCTAAAACGTATAATGGTAATGTTTGGAAAAAAGTCAGTTATATGTATGGTCAGTATAAAATTAATGGTCTTCGTTGTATTGTTACTGCTTATACTCAAAATGATATGTTTAAACCTGTTAGGCTTCGTTTTCAAAGTCGTGAAGGTCTTACTTGGCATACTCTTAGCTATCTTGAAGATTATTTGCTTGCTACTATCAATACAAATATTATCGACGATATGATTAATGGATTTGCAGCACTTGATGGTGAAGTTTATCTTCCAGGTTATACTGTTAATCAAATTAATCATTTTGTTAAAGATGCTAATTGTGTTGAAAATAAACTTCTTCAGTTTTGGTGTTATGATATTATGATGGAAGGTAATCAAACTCATAGAAATACATATCGTTATCATATTAAAATGCCTACTCGCTTTAATAATATTAAAGAACATTATAATAATAAAGAACGATTGATTATTCTTCCTAGCGGATATATTACTAATGATAATGAAGCTATTGACGCTAGAAATCATTTTATTAATTTAGGATTTGAAGGTCTTATACTTCGTAATGCTGAAACTGATTATCAATATGGTAGACGTAGAGCTAATTATATGGAGAAGTTTAAAGATGCTGCTGAGGGAGATTTTATAATTCTTGATATTTATAAAGAAAAGAAACGTGATTTACCTATTCTTCTTTGTAAAAATGATATTAATAATGAAAAATTTGAAACTCGTTTAAGCACTAGTCATATCGTTCAACAGAAAGTTTTATTCGATTTTCAATCTTATATTGGTAGAACTGTTCATATAGAATATGGTGAACGAAGTGGCGTTGCTAGAGTTCCATTTCATATTAAAACTGTTGTTATAAATGGAGATACTAGATTATAATGTAATTAAGAATAATAATTTTGATAGAACTAAATCTTATTTTAGTTGTTATTATAAATCTATTATTCTATTTACTGATTATGATGCTAAAAGTTATAATTTCGCTGTTAGATATAATGACAGAACTAAAAGTAATGAACTTTATGTGATTTTGTATAATGATAATAAAGTTAATAATAGTATTCCTGTTGTTCGAGATGCTAATACTGGATTTAAATTATATATTCCTAATAGAGTTATTAGACTTCTTGATACAAGACTACGTAATACTTTTGTTATGTCTAAAGATGATTTTAATATTAATGTTAAGTTTGTAGAAGAACGTAATAGTTTTTGTATTATTTATCATATAGATATTGAATAAGGTGAAGCCTAGTACATAATATAGTGTGCTAGGCTTTTCTGTTTTACATTGATGTAAAATTGTATATGACACGCTCGTAGACATGATTCTTTTTGCCTGTATTCAATTTTATATATCAGAATGATTAATCTATCACAATAAGATTTGCGTGCTGTAGTGAGCCTTAAAATGCGTAATTCTCACTATGATATTTAACATTAAATTCAGCATCATTATTACTAGTAAATTCCTATTATATTTTTATATTTGTCTTGATAAACAAAAACAAATTATTATGAGTATTAATAAAGTTACTATTGTTGGTATTAAAGGATTTAAAGGAAGTGGTAAAGATACAGTTGCTTCTATGATTAGTTATATCCTTCATGATGGTATTATGAAAGCTAATTATGATACTTGGCTTCTTTATCATAAAAATGGGTTTGTTGAAAATGATGAAATAATTATTCATTTTGCTGATAAACTTAAAGATGATATATCTGAATTTTGTGGTATTGACCGTAAACTTCTAGATAAACAAGAAATTAAAGAAAATTATTATTATAATTTTAAAACAGGTATTGTTTCTACAAATATTAAAGATGCTACTTATGTTGTGGATAAATATAATGATGCTATATTAAAATATAATGACTTATCCTCATATCTTGTTTTATATAATAATAATGTTAGTATTAAAATTAGAGTTCTTCTTCAATATTATGGTACTAACATTATTAGAAATCATTTTTGGAGAGAAGCTTTTATTCGTTATACTATGAATAAAGCATTTGATATAAAAAACAGTAAAGGACAATGTATTATAGCTGATGCTAGATTTGAAGATGAATGTATGGCTATTAAATATTATGGTGGAAAAATAATTAGAGTAGATAGAAGAGTTAATAATGATAATCATGAAAGTGAACAAATTAAAATTTCTCAAGATGATTATGTTATTGATAATACTGGTACTCTTGTTGGTCTTTTCTATAAAGTTCTTAAATTTGTAACTGATTATATGGTATGAAATTACATCCTATTTTTGGTATAAATGCTCTTGCTAGAGTTTGTATATGTTGTGGTAAAGTTATTGGTTATACTCCACTTGGAAATTCTGTTGAAGAAGATGCTAGTAAGAGTAAACAAATAGCTGAGGCTATTGTATGTAAAGAATGTATAGATAAGCTTGATAGTGAAACTTGCTTTATAGCTTGTGACATGGATAAAGATAATTATATAACTGCTACTTATGATACTTTATGGATTAGAAATAAAGGTCTTAAAGAGTTTTTTAAAGAGCTTGATTCTATACAGCCTATTAATATTATACCTAAAGAACATTTTTATAGTATATTTGGAAATGTAGTTAAAGATTTTTATAGTAATAAAGAAGATGAAAATAATAGAACCTAAAGTTGAACTTTGGCGTCAAGAAGATGCTAAAGCTCATGTTGCTAGATGTGCTAGAGTTTGTTATGGAAAAGAAACAGGTAATGATGAAGCTACTGTTAAAAGATTAATTAATAGTAAACATTGGAGTATGTTTCGTCATGAAACTTATTATATGATTGCTAATGATAGTGATAAAACTTTAGAAACTATTATTATTAATTATGCTAATACTATTGGTTTTAGCTATCATTATGAAAAACATGTTTATTATATAACTGTTAATGGTAATTGGGTTTTAGACCATAAAACACAATTTGGTTATCTATCTAAATATATTGTTCCTATTGAAGATTTTCGTAATACTGAAATTGGATTTAATATGATGAGATATACTTTTTGTGTTGATACACAAATTAGTACTTCTCGTGAATTAAATCGTGTTAGTCCTAATAGTATTGCCGAAATGAGTACTCGATATGTGTATAAAGATGGAAGTATTTGTAGACCTTATTGGCTTAATAAAGAATTAATAAAACAATATGAAGAAGAACCTATTGTTGATATGGTTTCTACTGTTTATTTAGATTCTTGTAATGATTCTTTTAAAAGATATAAATTTCTTGTAGAAAATGGTGTACACAGACAAGATGCTCGTGGAGTTCTTCCTCTTGATACTGCTACTAGATGTATTTATACATATTCCGTAAGAGAATGGCGTCATATTATTGATTTACGTTATTATGGTACTACAGGTACTCCTCATCCAAATGCCAAACTTATTGCTGGAATGATTAAAAATAATCTAATGGAACTTGGTTATGACTTCAGAGATTGATAAACTTAAACATTTTCATGTTGAAAATTATAGTGATACTAATTTCATTGATGATTTAAATGATGGTGAAGAATTTCTTTATACTACAAAATGTATCTAAACGTAAAAGATAATGGCTAGTATTTATAATATTACTGCTGAACTTGAGGATATATTTCTTGAGTTGGAAGAAAATGATGGAGAGTTAACTCCTGAACTTGAAGAACGTCTTGCTATTACACAAGATAATCTTAAATCTAAACTTGATAGTTACCGTAAAGCATATACTATGTTTAATCTTGAAGCTGAATCTTGTAAAAAAGAAGAGCAACGATTAGCTGTTCTTCGTAAAACTAAAGAAAACAATGCTGAAAGACTTAAAGGAGTTATGCTTGATGCTGTTATTGCTTATGGAGATTTAGGTAAGTCTGGTAATAAAGTTATTAATTTAGTTGATAGTAAACTCTATACTAAGAATAGTAAATGTGTTGAAATTGATGAAAATCTTAATCAGATATTTATTGATTTAGTTCTTGAACATTTACAATCTCTTTGGGATAATGATATGATTGATAGTAATTTTTCATTTAGTAGAGATGTTCTTCTTGAACAAATTAATGATAAATTTACTGAAAGATATCCTGAACAATCTGCTAGACTTAGAGAAGAAACTGGAGGTTATTTTACTCTTGATGATTTAGATTGTATTAAAGTTAAATTTGAAATTGAAAAACCTATTGGTGATTTAGCTAATAAAATTAATTTTGATTTACTTAATACTTTCTTTAATCATCAACATGAAATGACTAGAAGTAGCAGTGTTAATAAAACTACTATGAAGAATATTCTTAATGATGGTAGAGATATTAGTATAGCTAAACTTGTTGAAAATACTAGTCTTATTATTAAATAATTTGGTTATACTCCCCGTAGAGGACAGAATTAAGTTCATCCTCCACGGGGAGTCAACACTACTAATCTTGCTAATTATGGAACTAGAAGAAAAAGTAAAAGAATTAATAAAATGGTATATGGATACTTATGGTGTTAATAAAGACCAAGCTGTTAGAGATATTGAAAGTATTATGTTACGTATAAATCATAAATAATATGTATAAAGTAAAAGGTAAACCTTGGGCTTATTCTGGTGCTATTGATGTATCAGATTGTGCTACTGCTAAAGAAGTTATGCTTAAAGCTGGACTTAATTTTAATGTAGCTAAATGTGAACTAGTTGGTAAAATGCCTATTAAACTTACTGGAACTGATGAAGAACTTGACCGAATTATTAAAGAACAAAAAGAAGGCGCTCATGTTTTTGGTACTGACATTTATCGTAAGTGTGATAACGCCTTTGCTACCTATCGTACTGATTTCAATATTCCTTTAGGTGTTGTTAAAAGTAAATATACTATTGTTCAAAATAATGATGCTTTTAATTTCTTTGATGACGCTATTGGTAAAAATTCTGCTATTTGGCAAACTGCTGGATTTTGGGGAAATGGTGAAAGAATATTTGTAAGTGCTAAACTTCCTAATAATATTCTTGTTAAAGGTGACCCTGTTGAAAATTATCTAGTATTTACTAATACTCATGATGGTAGTGGCGGAGTTAAGATTTTATTTACTCCTATTAGAGTTATTTGTCAAAATACTCTTAATGCTGCTATTCGTACTAGTAGTAATTATGTTAGTTTTCGACATACAACTAGTGTTCATAATAAGATTTCTGTTGCACAAAAAATACTTGGAATTAGTAAAATTAAATCTGAAGAATTTGGTCAATATTGTAATTTACTTGCTAATATTAAAGTTACTGACGAAGATGTAATTCAATTTATTGGAGAAAATCTTCTTACCGGTGATGAAATTCAACGTCTAAAAGATACAGGTCATACTATTAAAGATATTGCTTATCGTAGTGGTTTAGCTTTAACTGATAGTAAAATAAGTAGTAGAAAAATGAATGTTATTTCTGATACTTATAGTTATTATTTTGATGGTCCAGGTCAAAGAGATATTCTTGGTACAGCTTGGGGTGCAGTTAATGCTATTAGTGGATATTATTCTAATATAGATAATATTGAAGGTACTAAGCGATTTGATAGTATTTGTTATGGTGATAAATCAAGAAAAATAGAAAATGCTTTTGCTCTTGCAGAAGCTCTTTAATTTAATAATTTAATTGTATATGGAAGTAAAAGTATTTAAACTGAAAGAGATTAAACTTCTTAGTGGAGATGTTGTAGATGTAGAACAGTATTGTAATGTTCAACCTATTTTACCTGTTTATGGTAAAGAAGGTGATGCTTGTATGGATATTTATCCTATACACTGTGAATATGATAATACTAAAGATAGATTTATATATCATACTGGTTTAGCATTTGCTATTGGTAATGATGATGATGGTAATCCTAATGAAATGGCTCTTCGTCCTAGAAGTAATCTCACTAAATCTGATTTTTATATGCCAAATGCGCCTGGTACTCTTGATTGGGGTTATCGTGGCGAACTTCTTATTATTTTTAAGAATCGTACTTCTAGAGATTTAATTCATGCTGTATCTGACCTTGTTGAAGTAGTTGATAAACTTAGACAACATATGCATTTACCTGATAGTATGGTAGGTAATTCTAGACTTAAACTTAATAGTGTTAGAACTACAATGACTAATATTCTTGCTAAAGTTTCTATTCCTCCTTATGATTGTAATGGAGAAGATAGATGTGCACAATTAATTATTAATAGTGCTCAACGTATTACTTGGAAAGAAGTTAATTCTATTGAAGAACTTGGTGAAACTGAACGTGGAAACAAAGGATTTGGAAAAGGAACAGGCGGAGCAGCTAAATCTTAAGATTGGTTCTGTTTATATTCATAAGAAAACATCTAATGAATATTCTATTGACGATATTACTAAAATGAAACATCCAGATACAGGTGAATGGATTCCTGCTGTTATATATCATAGATATGGAAATCCTGACCATTTATGGTGTAGAAGTGTTGAAAGTTTTAAAACTCATTTTAGTGATGCTAAAGTTGAAGGTAATGAAGTTTATCTATGAAAAAGTTAATACTATTTTATTTACCTGATTGTAATGTTAGTAAACTTTTTGAAGAAAGGCTTCATAAAGCTCTTGCTCTTCCTGAGTTTGCCGGTAGGTTTAATCTTATTAGGTATAATCTATATACTGATACTGGTAGACAAGAAGCGCGTAGTGCTGGTATTAGTGATGCTCCTACTGCTTATTGTAATGGTGATATTCTACGTGGTGTGCAAAGCGATTACACTATTAGGAAATATCTTCGCAAGCTGTTAGGATAGTCATAGATACAGTTCTTTTGCCCTACATTGAATTTTAATTATCATTGTGATTAATCTATCACGATATGAATATCATTCAATGTAGGGCTTTAAAATAGCTAATTTTATAAATTCTCATTATATTATACGAATACTATGGTTAAAATTGAATTTTATTATAAAAGTGCTGATAAAGATAAAACAGAAGCTATGCGAGAAGCTATTGATATAGCTTTATTTGGTACTAATGTTCAATGTAATTTTAAAAATCTTCCTGACCATCTTATTCTTGAAGGTATTATACTTGAAAAGGCTGTTGCTGGTAAGAATATTACTGAATATCCTACTTGTATTATATATAGAGATGATACAGAATATAAACGATATAGTAATTCTGTTACTTGGGAAGAACTTCGTAATGATATTAATTATCTTACTGGAGATGAACCTACAAGACAAACAAATAATATATTTGTTGAAGCATTTATTGATGAACATGATTGTATAACTCGTGCTAAATGTGCTGATGCTATTGCTTGGATGTGGAAATATCAAAATACTAAAGTAGAATATATTCAAACTAATGTTGATAATCCGAATAAGTTTGCTGTTGTAATTAAAGATAGTTGGAGAACTTATGCTACTTATGTATATTCTGATAGTCTTACTACTGAAATGATTAAGAATACTCTTCTTAGAGTTCCTAATACTATTAAAGAAGCTGTTAAAAATAATGCTATTGTGTTATGATACGTATTGATTGTTTTACTAGAGATGGTTGTGACGCTTGTAAAATAGCAATTAAAAATATAACTGATGCTATTAATGAAGCTAATTGTGATATTACTCTTAATATTCGTAATACAAATCTAGATGATATTCTAAGAAAAGAAATTACTAAATTTCCTACTACTGTTATTACTAAAGTCGATAATGATTATAAAAGAAAAGAATTAGCTCGACTTGAAGGTAGTTTTCCTAGTGATTATATTAAAGATATTATTAATAAACTTGAAAAAGAATAAGCTATGACAGTTAAAGAACTTATAGAAACACTTAAGACTTGTGATGAAAACGCTAATGTTGTTATTGAACAATAGGATGGTTATATATGTGGTATTGGAGAAGTAAATGATGACAGTAGTAATACTGGTGAAGTTATAATAGTTGAAGATTAAATATTTAAAATTATGAGTAAATTTATTGGAGTTAAAATGGTTGAAGCTGTACCTATGACAGCAGAAGACGCAATTAAAAATCATTATATTGTTTCTGCTTTTTCATCTGAAAAAGATGGTTATGAAGTAACTTATAATGATGGTTATAAATCTTGGTGTCCTAAAAGCATATTTGAACATACTTATTTTGAGATAAAATTTGATGATAAACTTTCTCCCGAAGATATTAACAATTTTATTAAATCTGAATCTTGTACTACTATTGATAAGAAAACTACAATTGGTGTTCTTACATGTTTAACAGGATTTGAAGCTACTGTATCTTCTTCTTGTGTTAAACCTGAAAATTATGATATTAATATAGGTAAGAAATATGCTATTGAAAAAGCTAAAGACCAAATTTGGGCTGGTCTTGGATTTGTTCTTCAATGGGCTATTAATGGTCTAAAGAAGAAATAGTTATAGTTAATGCTAATGGTTTATATGTTATATTTAAAGCTGGCTCTATTAGAGCTGGCTTTATTCAAGATAGTGGATAGGTTGGAACCGCTACGAGTACTTCGTACTCTTCGCTATACTCCCCGTAGAGGATGGAATGATAGTTATGCTAGTAATGATAATCTAGTTATAACTAATAGTAATTATAATGATTGAATGAATACTAACTCATTCCATCCTCCACGGGGAGTTGAGCGTAGCGAAGCGGAGCGTTCTACTAATCTTAAACTTATTAGTCCTTGGCATGACTGAAACCCTGGTAGTTAAGCTAGTCTTACTACTGGGGTTTATTTTTGTCTTATTATTAAACTTAAATATATTATAATTATGATTGCATTTGTTGTTTTTCTTGGAATTATATTTGGTGGTGTTAAGCTATTAGCTTCTGCTAATAATATTAGTGATAGTGAAGCTATGGATAAATATAGTGGAAAACTATTTGTTGTTGCTATTATAGTTTTTGTTATTCTTATGTGTGTTATTGGTAATAATGATGATGGTTTTAATTAAGATAATATTATGGAATTTAATACTAAACTTAGTAAACTTATAGCTCGTAGAAAAGTTATAGAAACTAGAAAAAGACTTAATAAAATTGTTCAATCTCCTTTTGAAATAAATAATACTTTAAAAACTGTTTATCAAAATAATGTTGTAGATAATAATAAAAAATATATTATTACTAGACAAGATTATTGTAGAAATTTTGTTACTATTAATTTTGATGTTATTAAAGCTACTACTCGTAAATCTGTTTATGTAATTAATCATAATATTATTTTCAAAGGTAGTATTGGAGATTTTATTAAAGAATATAATAAATACTATGAAAATATTGATATTATTGTTAATGATAAAGGTAAAGTTGTATTAGAATAAAAAGTAAAAGGGCTTGTCTAGGTAGTGATACCATAGGCAAGCCCTTATTTTTTACTAGGTTCAAGTCCAGCTTATTCAAATATATCTTTAGCTATATCTTTATAAGGTATAATACTAAGTATATTTTCATCAAGTTTATAATAACTATTATTATTAGGTAAATCAAGAACTCGATTAATACTACGAACAACAGGTATATTACGAACAGCCATAACTTCAAACTTATTCATACCTTTATATCTACCAGTCGTATATTCCTCAGTAAAGTCTTCTTCAATAAGGAATCTAGCAGCCATAGCAGTAGTACCAAGTAAGTCATTAATAGTTTGTCCAATAGCAACAGGACTAGACCATAGTTTTTTACCTTCAGCATAAGCACCAAATGGAGTAAATGAAGCAGCTTCAGAAGCAAGACGGTCAGCATGATAAAGCATAAGATTATACATAATACTTTCATCGTCATCACCTCCCATACCAGTTATAGCAATTGCTCCAATAATGGCGGCTCCTACATAAAGTAAATCACCTAAATTACGTCTAATATTTGCTTTTTCATGTTCAGGAAGAAGTTCATAATTAAGTTTGAAATTAATAGCAAATGAAAGTAAATTTTTACCATAAGTTTGAAATGCTTTAAGAACATCACTAACATTATTAACTTCTCCTACGTTACTTTCTTTAAATGGAATAGTTAAATAATCATATAAACTAGTATAACTACCTTTTTCAATAGTACCAAGAGTTTCATTATAATAACCATTCCAACGATAACGTTTCTTAAAACCAGGATAAAGATGCTTATGATATTGCATAACCATACCACCCCACCAATGTTGTTCTATATTAGCAGAACCAAGTTTATCATAAACACCATGAACTTTTTTATTTACTTCACGAACTTTATCAATAAATTTAGCATATTCTTTAAGAGTAAGTTTACTATCAGATTTTATTTGAGCAATTCCATCTTTAAGTTCAAACTGATTATAAATATCTGGAAGTTCAGCAAACTCTTTATCAATATTTTTAATAAGTTCTTTACGTTTAGCTATATATTCTCTTTGTTGTTCTTCATTAAGATAAGTCTTAACAAAATCGAATATAGGATTAGCTTTAAATAGATTATATTTAGCTCGTTTTTTATTATCAGCTTTAGCTTCATCCATGAACTTATTGAATTGTTCAAGAAGAGCTTGGTTCTCTCCTCCACGGGGAGTATTTATTACAGACATAAGAGCATCTTGTTCAGCTTTACGATGATACATTTCTTTACTCATTATATCATAACCACCTCTACCATTATCAACAAGTCTATGAGATTTAAGCATAGCAAATAGCATAACATTTTGCATATAATGTTCACCAACAGATTGAGGACTAAATAGTAATCCACGAACTCTACGAATATTTTCTCTAAGACCTTCAGCAGTACTAACTTCAGTTACTCTATCAAAATCAACTACATGACTAAGTTTAATAATAGCATCTTGAAGTGTACTACTATTTTCACTATACATATTAGCCATATAACTAACAGTTCCTTTAATCCATTCAGATTTACCAGCTTCCCAATCTTTAAGATTAATATATTCACCAGCAGCTCGTTCCATAAATATATTACTAGAACCAGTAAGAACGTTAGCAATACCACCAGTAATATTCATCATCATATATTTACTACCAGCAATATTTTGAGCAAGAGAACCTAATTTAACTAGATTAGGAGTTTTATTATCTTTATATTGTTCAAATACAAGACGACGAATAAAACTTCTAAGATGTTCACTAGTTCTAGTTTGTTTTTCTTGTTTATATTCAATTTCACCACCAGTACTAGCTTCTCTATTTTCACTTATACTACCTTTATAATTTATATCGTAAGCAGTATTACTAGTAATAATTTGGTCAGCAGTATAAAGAAGATTTTTAACTGTTTTAATAGCATTATATCTATTACTTTCAATTAAGAAACTATTAAATACTTCTTCCCAATTACGATTAAGAATATCATTATGAATCTTATTATTCTTTTCAATAATTTCATCTCTAGCTTTAATTGCAGCAGCTTTACGTTTACTAAATTCTTCATCACTTTCATTAGGTTCTTTAAATTTAGGTATAGTAGGAAGTTGTTGAGTATCTTTATTAACTAATTGAATTAATCTAGGATTAGGAATATCATAATCTTTATCAAAAGTTAAATCTTCATTATTTCTCCAACTAGTATTATTAGGAACATTAGCCGTCCAACCAAGAAAACTAAGAGCTTGTTCAAAGTAATCTTTAACAGTCATATCTTTAGATTTAGGTAAAGCTGGAAGATAACCCATATCAACATATCTCTTATTACTATTAGTAAAACAATACTTTTTCATAAGTTCATTTACTTTATTCATAAGTTCAAGTTGATACTCATTAAGACTAGTATAATTAGGATTATCATATCCTGTTCCTATTTTGTACTTATTAACAAAACTACTATATTCTGGATTAACAAGTTCTTCTTTAGGAGTAATATGCATTTGATTAATACGTGGTTCATAATTACCAACAACAGCTGAACCATCATCTTTAATCATTTGCATAGTAGTCCAAATACGAATAGGTTTAATAGTACGAGTATATGGGTCAAAATAATGATTATCTCTATACCATTGTTTATATTCAACACTATCAATACCATATTTGTCAAGAACTTCTCTTTCTTTTATATAGTAATATTGAGTAGTAGTTTCTCTAGTTCTCTTTTGAAGAATATTAATTGCAGCAGTTCTATCAATATCAGTCCATTTATCTAAATCTTTAGGTTTAATAATACCATAAATAGTTCGATTAGGTCTTTCTGCAATAGTTCCATTTTCTTCAACTTGTTCACTAAATACTTCTAACCACTTATCATAATATTTTTTACCTTTAGCAAAAGCTCTATTTTTATCAAGTTCATATTGTTTCCAATTATAAGTAACATCACATTCACTTTCAATAAATTCAGCAACACGTTTTGCTTTAGCTTTATCAGTACTCTTTTCACCTCTAGTAATTTCATTAAATACTTCAAAACCAGTCTTGAGTTGTTCTAAATCTTCTTGACTAATATCAGCAGTATTAAGAGTTCTAGTAGCATTATCAAAATATTTTTCAAGTATTTTATTAATAGCTTCTCCTACATTAATTTCTTCTTCGCTCTTAGATTTATTACCTGTAAGATAATTATAGAAATCAGCACGATAAATTCTTAGTTCATCTTCAGCAGAACGAATAATACCAGCATAAGGCATACCATTACCTTTAGTATATTTATATTTTCTAACTGTTTCAGCTTTTATAAGAGCTGCACGTTCTTCAGGTATTTTACGTCCATCAACTACGTTAAATTCATCTTTAGCTTGAAATTCTTTAATAGCAAGATTAAGAACACTATTACCTTTATTAGCATCTTTAAGTTCTTCAAACGCCCAATTTAAATCTTCTATATCTTTAATATCAAGAATATATCTAGTATTCTTACGAATCCATTCTTTAGCTTCACGATATTCAGGAACTTTCATAAGTTCTTCCATACTAATAAGAAGATTACCATTAGCATCACGTTGACTTTCATATTTACTAATAATAGAAAGTTGTTCTTTAAGTTTAGAATCAAATCCTTCTTTAGCTTGCTTATCATAAAACATTTCTTTAACTTTACGAATATTAGTTTGATAAGCACGAAGTCTTTCAGCTACATTCAAGTCATGACCAATCTTTTTATTACCATCTTCATCGTAAAGACTAGTAAGGCTATCCATTTGAGCATAGATACGCCCAAGTTCTTCATCTTGATTTTGTGTAGTAACATTATCAGTAGCTTGACTTAGAATATCTCGTATTCTACTATTAAGTCTTTTATATTCAGCAAATTCTTTAGGAATACCATCATCTCCTTTTTTAAGACCAAGAAGACTTCTTTCAAGATTTATAATATAAGTAGAATATTCAATAGTAACATCATTACCATCTTCATCTTGAACTGTAATTGGTTTAAGCTGATGAATAGTAGTCATATCAATAAATTTAGCTTTATTAGATAAAGCAATAAGATGTTCAACACTATTTATACCAAATTTTTGTTCAGCTTCAATAGCAGCATCTCTATATTTCTTCATCTTTTCTTCCCAAACAGGATTATTAGGTTGAATTAATCTACCATCATCATCAATTATACTATCAAGACTAACAGATTTACCATCTTTAGCAGCTCTGGATTTAAGTTCTTTAAGATAATTTCTAAAGTCATTAGCTTCTTTAATACCATTAAGACGACCTTCTTCAACAGTACCCATTACATCTTTAAGTATATTCTGCAATACAAAGTTACGATTAGCACGAATATCTTGTATCCAATAATCCATAAATCCAGTATCGCCATAAGCATCAAATTCTTTCATAAGACCACTTATATAATTAGGATTAGTAGTGCGTAATTGAATCCATCTTTCAAACCAATCTTTTCTAGCAGAATGTACAGTAGTATTAGAATCAACTTGATTAACTAATTTTTGAATCTTTCTAATATTCTCTTTAGTTTTATCATCAAGATTTGTACTATCAATATCAATTTCGCTAATAAGTTTGTATTTATTCTTGAATGTATTAGCACTAAGAATAACATCTAAGAAACGATTTTGAAGTTGTTCATCTTTAAGAACTTTACCAATAACATCTTTATCGTTAATAGGTTTATCGATACCATCAATTTTAATAAAACGATTAATATCATTAAGAATATTATTAGCTTCAACATCTATATAATTAGCAATGACTGATAATGAAAATTCAGAATTATCAGAAAGACTACTACTATCAAGATAATTAATTTCAGCATTATTAAGAGCATTAAGAACATTTTGAGCAGCAGGTTGACCATGACGAACAGCACGTGAAATAACTAAACTAGCATTTTTAGCAAATCTACCAATAGGAGTTTGGTCATCAACACTACTATATCTATCAGTATTACTAGTAACTCTATCTATTTCATTTTCATTAATTTCAATAAATAATCCAAGTTTATTATCTTCAATATTAGGATATTTAGCTTTATATTGTTTTAAATCATCGCTTAAATTAATAGCAGTAGTTCCATTAATGTTAAGATAAAATTTATCATTAATAGTATATATAGTATTATTCTCAAAAGGAGTATTCATAAAAGGCTGGAAATACTCATCAGATATATATTTACTATATAGTTCAGGAACTTCTTTATAACCTTTATTTACAGCTTCATTAATATTATCTTTAATACCATCAATAAATTTATCTCTTTTTTCTTGTTGAGTAAGACCTTCATAAAGGAGAACAGCTAATGGTTTATGAATATTATTATTAGCTATAATACTAGGCTCAATACTATTATAAGTTTCAAATGATTCAAGTCTATCAATAGGATAATAAGCTAAAGTACCATCATAAGTTCCTTTAATATATAAATTTCTATTAATTCTAATAACATTAACAGCATCTCCATTTCTTATTATTCCTACATTATCAAGATTTTCTTGACCATTAAAAGTAATAATACCACTTCTTTTTAGACTATAATTAATTTTATTATTAGTAAGTCTTTTAAATGTATAACTAGGACAATTAAAACTATTATAATTTTTACGAATAAAACCAATTATATCTTCAACATTATCTTTATCAACAAAACCATAACTATTAATACCTTTCATAGCTATATCTCCAATAGCTATTCCGCCCTCACTCAATCCTCTAAGGGGAGTATTACTTATAAGTCTACTAATATTTCTAGTTCTAAATTTATGACCTTCAACAATAAAAGCATATTTAACTAAATCAAGAGCTGCAAGTTTAATAAGAGGATTGGGATGATTCCAAGCTCTATCAAACAATCTATGAGCTTCATCATTAGTAATATCACCTTGTATATAATTAATATATTGAATATTTACATTACGGCGATTATTTCTTTCATCATTAGCAACTATTTCAATATGCTCAAATATACTACCATCTTGACTAAAGTTACGTTTAATCCAATCAACTTTCTGAGCAGGTGTAAGTCTAGCAAATACATCAATTTCAGTTTGTGTAGGTTCAAATATATTTTTAACTACAACATCATCAGTTTTAATATTAACTAATGTACCACTAACTCTACCAACTTCTAAAGCTCTAGATTGTCCAGTACCATATTCTTTAATATATTTAGGATGAACAAAATCACCATTAACAACAGTAACAGGTAAATTAAGATAAGAACTACCGTTATTACCTACTTCTAGTTTATTAATAAGATAATCTTTATAATTATTATATAACTTTTCAGTCATTATTCCACCTTTAGTCCATTCTGCTATTCTATATACATAATCAATAAATACAGGATTAGCAGTTTCAAATACTTGTTGAGTAGCTTTAACACTAAGAGCAGTACTCATTTGTAAAAATGCAGCTAAACTAGAATAACTACTTTTAGATATATCAGATTTAATAAACGCATCTATACCACCACTAATATCAGGAAAGACACTCTCCAACAGCAAGGTTTGACCCCCCGTAGAGGATGGAGCATAAATATTACTATTCTCAATAACAGTTCTAGCATCTCTAAATACTTTATCACTAGCATAAAAACTTTGTTTAGCACCATATTTATCAGCACTAAGAATATTAAGATTATTACTTATATCCTGTCCGATTGAGTTTAGCCGATTGAATTGTGCTAGAACATAAAGGTCAAATAAAGCCTGCTGAACGCCATTCATTTCCCCTCTAAGACGAGATTTATATGCGTCTGATGAAAATATAAGGTCAGGTGATGAAAATGCGTCAGAAACGCTTAAATTGAATAATTTCTTGAAAGTTTCACCATAACTTTCATTAATAATATCAATTAGCTTTTTACGTCCAGCAAAATTAACTTTTTCACCAAAACCAAGACTATGAGCAACTTCTCTAATAGCTTCAGTAAGCGGATTTTTAGTACCTTCCGCAAGAACACTATTAGTTTCTTTCCATTTACGAACTAGTATATCAATAGCAGGTTGCCACATAAATCCAATAGCAGTATCATAATTACTTCCAAAGTCAACAATAGTTTTGAAAGCATTAAACGTATAAGTATTTTCATTATGTATAGCCCCCTCTTTCATAACATCAAGAATATGAGCAGTAGTCTGAGAACTATAAGGATTAATCAAATAACCATCAACATTCTTATCATCTCCAGACCAACCAAAATTCTTATGAGTAATACGAATATGTTTATTACCAATAGTTTCAACATTTTCTTTACCATATCTATTAACAGCTTCTTGCTCACTAATCACATCAGTAGTGTACATAACTTTAATACCTTCACTATGATTAGCTTTAGTAACATTACCAATACTCATAAAAGTATCTCTATTAACACTGATACCTTTAAGTTTAATACCAGAAGTAGCAGCATCAAACCAATCAAGTTGAGTAAAGAAATCACTAGGAGCAACAGTTGTTTTATTAGCGCCAACTATTTCTGCATAAGTTTCATTAGCTTCTTTGACATTTTCAAAATTAGAAGTAGTAGTATTTTCTTCAAATGCAGCAGGATTATTAAGTATATCAATAAATGATTGAATAATAGCATTAGTTCTAGCAGCTTGACTACTTGTATCCTCCACGGGGAGTTTTAAGTATGATTCGTAAGACTTAAGTCCACCATCATTAGCAATTTTTTCAACAACTTTAAGATTACCATTATAACCTTCAAGAGTAGCATTAATAGCATCTTCGCTATTTTTTAAAGAAGCTCTAATATTACCTTGTTTATTATAAGTCTTACCAAGAATCTTACGACTAGCTTTATCTACATTATCTTTAACATAATTAATATATCCTACTTCATCTTTAGTATATCTAGCATGAGTAATTTCAGTTGGAATACCTTTAACAAGATTAAATGTTTTAGACATACCATAAACACTATCAACGTCAAAGTCAGAACCAGTTTGAGTAACCCATTCATCAGGAACAACAACAGTACTACCATAAGCATCTGGAAGAAACTCTTTAACATACATAATACATATAGATTGTTTACCTTCAGTAGGAATACGATAACCAATCATAGTACGTAAGCTATCAGGAACTTGTTCAATATTTAATCCTTTAAGTTTACTACTCCATCTAGGAAGTTTAATTTCAGTATAATAAACAGGAGTGCCATCAACTTCTCCAATCTTTTTATATTGAAGTTTACTATCTGTTTGAGTTTGTTTATCAACTTTAAATCCAAAATCAGATAGCTGAGCAGCGTGCCAACCACTAATAAGTTGTCTAGTAATATTAGTATTAAAATAACTATTAGCAATACTTTCAAGTTTACTATTAATATTAGATAAGAATAAAGGAAGATTATTAAATCCAGCACTATCTAAATCGAAAAACTCAAGAAGAGCTTTTTCAACTCCTTGTTGTTGAGCATTTTCTTTAAATCTATCAAAGAATACAAAACGATTAAGATTTTTAATAGTACCATTAGAATTTAAATCAATATGACCATTATCATCTAATCCAATACCAAGTTCAGCACAAGTTTTTTCAAAACTATTTCTAATATTAGCTACATAATTATTAAATACTTTATCTTTAAGTTCATTAAGTTCAGTTCGATTAGGAAGATTATCAAGCATTTTCTTCATAATCTGAATAGCAGCTTTATTACTAGCATCAACCATATGTTGAGGAACTTCTTGCTGACGATAAAGATAATTATAACTAAATAGTTCAGAATTATCAAATACATTATTATCAAATTCTTTAAGAGCTTCATCAGTTAAAACACCATCATTATTCCAAAGTGTCATTCTGTTATGTTGTGCAACTTTAACAGTTTCAACAGTATTAATTTGATGAATACCTCTATTAGTCATTATATTATAAACTTTTTCAAGTTCTGTTCCTTTAATAAGTTTAGGAATGAGAACAAACTCAGCGTTCTTTACTTGTCTAGGAACTTCAATACCAACAATAGTATCATAATATAAATCATAATAGAAATTCTTTTGAATTTGAACTTTATTAGCAAATTTAGTCCAATCAATTTTATTTATTGGAGTATCATCTGTAAGACTTTGAATAAGTCCAGCATATTTATCTAATTCACCAGCAGCAGTAATACGACGAATCCATTCTTCAAGAGTAATATAAGATTGAGCATCATTAGCATTAACTCCACCTTTAAATGGTTCTAGTATTCGTTCTCTATCTTTTTTATCAAGTCCAGCTTTTTTAAGTTGGTCATCAAGTCTATCAATAACAACTTTATCAGAAGATTTAAAAGTATTATAAATAGTAACACCCCTAAATTTATCTTGAAGAACTACTTTTTTACGTTTAGTAACTCCATTAACAGTATAAGGAACAGTAACAGCATTACCTTTGATAGTTATATCATATAAATTAGTAGCTATATCTAAATCATTTTTAGTAAAATCAGTATTACCAAAAGGATTACCACTAGCTTGTACTTCTTTAATACGTTTTAGAATAGCTTGACCATTATTATAAAAACTTTGGTCACCACCATACATATCGTACATACTATCTCTAACAAGATAATCATTAACTAGAAATTCAGCTAAAGATTCATTATTAATCCTATCATCAATAAATGTACCATATTTATTTTTAAGTTCTTTATAACCATTAGTTATATATTCATTTAACCAATCAGCAACAGCATCTTCAAGAGCAACACGTTGTTCTCCATTAAGAACTACTTGATTATTAACATAGCTAAGCCCACGTGTAGACCCCCCGTAGAGGATGTCAATAGTCTTACCATATCCAATTAGTTCATTAAACGCTCCATTACTATTAGGAGTAATTTTACTAACTAAACGTTTAAAACTAAATACTCTACCAGCTAAAACTTTGTGCCCATCTTTAGTAGTAAATACATTACCTTTTCTATCTTTATGGTATTGATTATAAAAATGTTCAGGTTTATTATTATAAGTATCACTAAATTCAAAATCTCCATTAGTTAAAATAGGATTACCATTAGCATTAGTTTTAAACATTACATTAACAGCTTGAGCCATATTAGTAAGTTCTTGAATAGCTATATTATAATACTGTTTAAATAATGGATGTTCTCTATTTATAATTTTAGTTCCATCTTCTAGTTGACTACGTAATCCAGCAAGACTATATCTAGGAGCAGTAATAGTAAAGTTTTTAGGAGCATCACTAGGTATAGGAAGTAAATAATTAGCAGTAGGAGTTTCAGAATTATTAATATCAGTCATAAATAATCCCATAGCAGTAATTAAATAATCACCATCACTCATACTACGATATAAGTCATTATTGTTATTATCTAATTCGCTAATACCATTAAGAAGAGAAGTTTTAAACATACTACGAGCATATTCGGTAAGTTTAGGAGTTCCATTTCCAACTCTTCTAAATAATCCATAATTAATTATATTACCATTACTATCTCTATGTTCAAGAAGTAAATTACTATAATCATATTGATGACTAGTAAACTTTTGTTTAGCATAAGCTTCCACCATAGCGTTTTGCTCTTCAACAGTAGATTTATCATCATTGATTATTTTAGCAATATTAGTAATAAAACTTCTATTAATAACATCAGAACTTAAATTACCTTCAGGATTACGGGAATTAAGTTCAACAGGAATATAAATAATATCTTTAAAAACATCAGCCATTTGATATATAATAGAAGTATCACCTCTATTAATAAAACTATCAGGCATTTTAGTTCCTTTATCCTTTTTAAGCGCTTCTACATATTTATTATAATTTTCAACTGTACGATTAATAACATTGGCAAAATTGATAAGATTATTAGCCATAGCAACACGACCAATCTTAGCAATAGCTAAATTAAAACTAGCTTGATTAATATCTGGAAATATTTCTTTAAAAGCATCATATAAATAAAGATTAGCATGAGGAGTATTTTTATATCTATCATATATACGAAACTTTTCACGAGCAGCAGGAACACGATTAGTAATAATATTATTCTTAACATTATTATAAAAAGTATTCTGTAAAATAGTACGAGAATCAGTATTAGGATTAGTTACACGAGCACGAACATAACTATTACCATTAGAATCAGTTTGAATATAAGTTTCAATTTTAGATATAATAGGTTTATTAAACACCATCATATACTTATTAGCAAATACTTTATTTTTGCTAAGTAAATCATATAATTGAATTAAACATTCACAATTTGGAATAGTTTCAGATATACGTTTAAGACTAGCTATAAAATTATCTACATTACTAGTATCAGCACTAGCATATAATATTTTAGATAAATAATTAGCATCAGAAAAAGTAACAACTCCTAATTCATTATTAGTATCAAAAGGATAACTTCCATTATCAAGTTGAGAAGTAGCAGTAAGTTTAGGTAAACTTGCAAGATGATATTTAATAATTTCTTCTACGTGTTTATTAAAATCTTTAACTTCACCAATACTTAAATTCCAAAGTTGAGTCATTAAATCAATACCATCATCTATACTATTTTCATCGCCTTCAGTAGAAGTTTCATCAAGATATCCACCTAATTCTTCATAATCAGTAGTTTGATATAATTCATCTCTTTTAATAAGTTTAGCAACATTTTTATTATTAAAAAGAGCTTCATTAAATTCGGTATTAGTTAAAGAACGAAGTAATGCTCCATAATTAAAATCTTGAGCATTACCATACTTACGAAGAAATGCTCCAAGACCATTAATTTTAATAGCAGGACTAGGATTATTAATAAAATTATTAAGTTCGTTATTTCTAGCTTCATCATTTCCAGCTAATTTCTTAGCACGTTTAAGTCCAGCATTAATAACAGTTTCATTAGTACGTTTTTTAATTTCATTAAAATTTAATGGAGCACCATTATATAGAAAATTAAAACTAAGTTTATTCATAATATCAGCCATATAAGTAATAGCTGTATCTCTAGCTTTAATTGTACTAAACAAACCACGTTCTTCTTTTTCAGCAACAGAAGCTACATCGTCCATATTACGAAGTTTAATAGCTCTAGCTTCAAGAAGAGCATTATAAGCTTGTCTTCCAGAAGTTTTAACATTAATACCTCTATCAGCTACAATTTTCTTGAAGATTGGGTCTTCAACCATAGCTATCAAACTATAATAATCAGAGTTATTAGAACCATGTTCTTTAATAATAACATTATTAAGATTATCATAGCCTACAAGTTTAATATTTCCACAACTCATAAGTTTATATTTAAGTTTAAATTCATTAATAGTAATACCTCTATGACTAATGTAAAGTAAAATTTTATTACATCGTCATAGAGGCTGTTTTCTTTCGTTTTAAGCGACTTTTATCTTTACTCGATTAATTCTACATACAGCTAAAACTGATGCGCCCTATGTCAAGCAAAGTGGCAAATTCGGGCTGTTGGTCTATTGGTAAACGGCTAGTCAATTCAGCCATATTCACCACTGTATCATCATCAACACTACTAAACATATCAAGTCCATCATTAAGATTATCATTATTATAATTATAATCTTGACTGTTATCTTCATTAGGATTTTCAGTTTGTTCTGTACTAACAGTTTCTTCTTCAAACTGAAAAGTTCCTCGAATAGCTTCTTGATTACTTTCTTTAGGCATTTTCTTAATAGCTTTATAAGCATCTCTAGCAGCAGCTAATAAACTATCTTCATTAATCTTAATACCTAACATATCAGCAATAACTTCAAGAAGTCTACTAAATAAAGTCTTACGTTTATTAACTTTTCTATTATCATATTTAATTTCATTAAGTGCAGTCATAAGAGCATTACTAGTAATACTTTCAACTAGAAATTCTTCAAGAGCTTCACTTGTATTAAAGTTCTCAAACAGATAAGGTTTAAGTCTTTCTTTAGTAGCATCATCTTGAGTATCAAGCCAAGCTTTAAATTTATCATATATAGGTTTAACTAAAGCAATAGCTTGTTCAGTATTATATTTAGTATAAAGTTGTCTATGTAAACTTTCATGAAGTATAATATTAACAACTCGATAAACTCTTTGACCAGCAATAGCAGAACTACTAAGTTCAATTGTATCAGTATCACGATGATAAACAGCATTAACTTGATTACCATTATTATCAGTAATACTATCTACAACTTGAATATTCTTAGGCAATATATCAATCTTTTGAAGAGCATTAATATAATCAATAGCAGTTTGGTCATTAGCAAAATACTTTTTAAGTCCACGAGTTAAATTCTTAGCAGTTATAGCAGATTCAAAAGCATTAAAATTAATAGCATTAAGAGTATCATCTAACATGAACTCTGATAGCTGTTCAGGTATTGCTCCATCCTCCACGGGGGGTCTACCCTCAAGTTCATAAGTAATATCGAGTTTAGAATGAATATCTATTTGCCAATTACCAGCAGTTTCATTAGTATTAGTATTAGCTAATTTAGTTCTAACTAAACCATTACTAATAATAAAATCTTGATAACTATTATAACTATAAGTTTTACCATCAATATTTATAATAGTTTTACCATTTTCACGATAAATATATTTATTAGTTTTATCATTAGTTTTTGTACTATCATTAATAAAATCTTTACTAATAGCAAATTGGGCATAGTTAAACATTTCATCAATAACAGGACGAAGAGCATTATCTAATTCATCAATAGTACTAGCATTAATACCATAACTTTTACCTATTTTAAAAGCACTATTAACAACATAAGGAGAATTAATAATAATATTACGTTTATAATTACCAGCATCAGAATTAATAGTAAAAGCATAATCTTTACCATTAAAATGTGCACCTTTAACATAAAAGCCTATATTAGTAGGATTAATACTAATTTGAAGTCCAGTATTTCTATCTCCGTTAATAAGTTTATTATTTCCAAATATATCTCCAAGACTTTGTTTAAGTTCACCAAAACTTATTTTTCCACTAATATAATCTCTACAAAGATTATTAACTTCATTCTTAATAGAATTAATAATACGTCGAGCATCACCTTTAAGTAGATTACTATTTAATGGAACTTGTTTACAAAAAGCATATAGAGAAGTACCATCACTACTTGGAATACTAATAACAGGCATACCATTAGTAGTAAGATTTTCAATAATAGTTGGTTTACTTTCTCCATTAAGATATACTTGACCTTGTACAACTACACCAAGTTTATTAACATCTTCATTATAATTAACTACTGTTTCTTGTACATCATTCCATTCGCCATTAGCATCATCAATAGTATTAAGAACTCCATATTTAATATTAACAGCTTTAATCTTACCTTTAAAATCACCTTTAACTATTGTAATAGCTTGGTCATAACTATTAAGAAGATTATTAAACCAACGATTAATACTAGCTTCATGACTATTTTCATAAGGCTGATTAAATATGTATTTAGTAAGATTAACAAGATGCCCAGCTAAATCAAAACTTGCAACAGGAGTAGTAAAATCTCTAACTATATCAGGATATTTAGTTTCAAATTCTTTAAATAGATTAACAAGTTCTTCTTGTGTAACTTCTTCTTTAACAGCAAGTTCATATAAATGACCAATAAATTCTTCGTCAAATCTATCGCCATCAAGAATACTAATTAAAGCATCTTTAAGCGGAGAAATAACTTGACCATTTTCAGCATGAATATTATATTTCCAACCTTGATTAATCATATCATAATTACCAAACTTATCAATATTTGGAACTCCTATATAACCAATAATTGTATCATTAGCAAGTATATTAATACGTCTAAGCTTACTATCATATTCAGTTTCTAGATAATCACCTTGCTTAATACTAGTAAATGCTTTAACATTTTCATTCTCTACTATATACTTAAGATTAACATTATTAGTATGTTCAACTTGAAGTCTTTCAAGACGTTCTTTAGCAATACCATCTACATATTGAACAAATTGTCTAGCATTAAGTTTCTTAATAGTTGATTCGTCAGTAGCACGATATTTACCTTGATTATTAGTGCTGGCGTAAAGATAGTTTTTTATTTGATTAAACAAGTAATTTTTAATAATTTTATTACCTGTAATACTATCTATATATTCAACTAATTGACCAATACTAAGATAGACTTTACCATTAACAATTTTACCTCTAGTATTACCTTCACTATCAACACTATTAGCAAAATCATCCATAATAGCTTCTATATTACGTTCATTACCTGTAACAGTAGCATAAGTAGCATTAAGTAATAAACGTCTAGTACTATCATCTTGAACAGAACTATATAAACTACCTCCTGTAAGACCGTCAATAATATTATTAACTATGTCAGTAGCTTCCGTTTGTTCAAATCCAGCTTGACTAAGTTTATCAATAATAGATTGTCTAGCATTAAGTAAATCACTACTAGTAGATTCATGTCCTAAAGAATCTTCTAAATCAGCTATACTTTCATAAACCAAATCAGTACCTATTTGACCACGTTCAAATTCATCATCTGGAAGAGTATTATTAACTTCAGATTTAGGAGTACTAATAGGTTCTTGAGAAATTGGTTGTTCAGTTTGAGATTGAGGTTGTTCAGTATTAGTAGGCTCACTAGGAACCGCTTCGCTTCGCTCCGCTATACTCCCCGTGGAGGATGGAGATGAGTTAGTATCATCTACATCAGTTTCATTAACTTCATTAACATCAGAATTAACAGGAGCAACTTCTTCCTCTTTAGGAGTATTATTAACATCGTTTTCAATCTCTGCAATTTCAGCTAATTGTTCTAATGTAGTTTTAAGATGTTCATTACCTTTAGAGCTTAAATCAAGTGCAGCATAAGCATCTCGAATAATTTTATCTATATTTGGTTTATTACCATTATTAGCATCTTTAATAACAGAATTGACATATTCTTTACCATATTGTTTATAAGCATTACGTAAATCGTCCATAGCTTTATTAACAATCTTTTTACGACTATTATCAAAGAAGTTATTAAGATAAGTTATACGAGATTTAATATTATCATCAGATAGATTAAGTTGATTTTTATTAACTTCAACATTAATCTCAGCATTAACAACTTCTGCTAAATCTTTAAATACTTCATTATATTGTTTTTGAAGTTGAATAGCTGATTGAACATCATTTTTATTTTCAATATCGATAGGAGTATAAAGTTTATTAATAGCATCTAATCGTTCATTTAATTGAGCAATACGTTCTTGTTTAACAGAATTATTAATTGCAGCGTTATCTTGAATAGTTTTAATATCTCTTTGAATACTATTAATAATATGTTGATAAATACCATTCTTAGCAGAATTAATATCAACATCTTCAATATGATTATTTGTAATATCTTGATTTAAAACATCATTAGTCCAATTAAGAAGATTATTATAGTTTTCTTGACGATTACGAGCATGAACCATTTGGGTAGCTATAATACGACCAACTTCAAATCCGCCACCAAGTCTATTAACTTTATTTAAAGTAGTATTATATTCATTTTTAAGATTATTAATTTCAGTTTTAAATCTATTAATAAGTTCACTACTTTCTTGTTGTTGTAATCCAAGTTTATTAGTAATACTATCATTAAATTCTTTACTATTAATAGAACTTTCAAGAAGTCCTAAATTACCAGCGTTCATAGAATTAATAATAATATTATCCATATATTCTTTTTCAGCTATATTACGAAGTTCTTCTTCAGTACCAGTAATAATATCTGGATTAACTTGATTGCCATTTTCATCAGTAATAGTTATAAATGGATTTTTACCATTAGCAATACTATTAAGTCTTTCTTGATATGCTTGAAAAGTAGCAGTACGACCAAGAATTTCGTTTTCTCTTTGTTTTTCAGCAGAAGTCCAATCTTTATCAAGACGTTTATTAATAAACTCTCCAGCTTTATTCATAACACTACTAAAAGTAACACCACCAAGAGCACCCCAAAATGCTTGCTCCCATAACATTGGGTCTTGAAGATAATCTTTAATAGTTTGTTGAGGAATATCTTTATCAAATACTTTTTTACCATTATATAAACCATCTTTACTAGCTATATAATTAATAGCTTCTTCAACCCCTTCTGTCCATTCAGCTCTAACACCATGAAGAATATCATTACCCACATCTTTTAATGTACTAGTAATAGCTTGTTTAGTAGTTTTATTACTTAAAGCATTAGTAATTGCAGCAGCATCATCAATATTACTATTAAATGAAATATTTAAATTTCTAAGTCTGGAACTAGTTGTATTACCACTTAAAGCATTTTTCCATAAGTTCTTTAAACTATAAACTTGCCATACGTCAAAAAGAACATTAGCCCAATCTTCAGTAAAAGTAACATCAGCACTATTTTTAGCAATATCTTTAGCTATTTCTTCATCAGACATATCTTTATATTTAGGATTATTATTATAAAACTCTTCTCTTTGTTTATCATTCATATTAGCAAGTTGAGTTTTAGAATAATCTTCAATATCATTATAAGTTTGTCTAGCTTCTTGATAATTTTCAAGATAACGAGAAGGAACTCCAATAGCAGTAGCTTCTGCTATTCTACCAGTAATGGCTCTACTCTTTTGAGTCATATTAATAGCATTAGCCATTTTATTAGCTAATTTATTAAACTTTATACCTTTACCTAATAAAGAAATACCTTTAGCAAGACCAGTACTAGGAACCATAAGAGTTAAAGAACTAGCTATACTAGGAGCATTGCTAGCCCACCAAGCAAAATCTCCAATATCAAAAGCAGCATTAGGATTTTCTCTATATATAGCTAAACGCTCATTAATAGATTCTTTTAAAGATTCAAGTTCAGAACTTATTTCAGATTGATAATCATTAGGACTATTACTAACCATATTATAGAAAGCATCAGCTAAATCTGCAAAACCAATAGCTGTACCAACAGTAATCTCATTACCAATCTGTCCAATCATTCTTAATCCTTGTTCCCAATTACTTTGATTAACAGCACGTTCTTTATCAAGTTTTTCTGGGTCATCAACAGGATTAACATAAACATCATAAGGAGCATATTTATCTATATCATATTGATTAAGATTATATGATTGCCCAGCAATACGACCAAATAAATGACCACGACCCTGGTCACTAATAGAAGTGCCAGGGTTGTAATCAACTAAAGTAGGAGGCTGTATAGCCCCCTTTTTAGTTTTAGGATTATATTCAGGATTAGGTGTTTTATTACCACCTTGTAGAAACTTTAATACATCCATATTAATATAGATTATTAGTTAATTCATCATAGTAATATTGAATAACATAAGGGTCTGAACTGCCACTAAGTTGGGCAAGTTTAGTAGCAACATTTTGTTGAATAGCCTTAACAGCATTTTCATCTACTGCCATACCAGCTTTAACAGCAGTTACAGTTTGTTCCCATTGAGATAAATTATCTACAATATCAACAGCATTTTCTTTACTTACTAAACCAATAGTTTGATTATTAGTAGAATTAATTAAATTAAAACCTCCACCATTAGGTACTAATTTAAATTTATCAATTCCAGTAAATGCAGCATTATTAGTAAGAGAAATAGGTCTATTGGCATTATAATAATTTTCTACTTTACCAGCAGCTCTCCAACTAGTATCTTGATTCCAAGATTGAATAATAGAACTATCAATAGCCCCACTACCTACAAGTAAAGTAATAGGTTCTCTTTTAAGTTTACCTTCTGTATCATAGTAACCTGCAATATTAATTTGAACTCCAACATCACCAGTTTTTGGGTCACGAACAATAGTAGGAGTAATCTCATTTTCTTTAGCACTTCTAAGATAAGCTGTATAAGCTTTTCTATCTTCAGAAGTCATAGGCTCAAATATTCCATTTTCACTAGTAATATAAGCTTCTCCTTGAGTTAAATCAATACCACTACGAATAGCCATCATAGCTTGTTCTTCTTTATTCTTTTTATAAGCTGAAAGTTTACTAGCTTCTTCAGGATTAGCGTTCATCATAAAATTAATTTCAGCTAATTCTGGAGTTAAAGCACTAATACCAATAGTAGAAGAAGTTATTTGACCACCATCAAGAACAGCATCATTTTTAGATTTAAGAGAATCAACATAATCAATTAAACCAATATAAGGTTCTTTATTACCTATTGGTAATCCAGCATGATGTTCTTCACCATTAGAGTCAACTCGAACAAATTTATCACCGTAACCAAAAAATCTAGTCTTAGCAGAATTAAGAAAAGCATTTAAAAGATTTCTAGTATCTTCAGCTTCTTTAACAGCTTTACCAAAACTATAAATAGATTTATGATAATCTTTAGGTAATTCAGCATATCTATAACCATTACCATCAGAACCAAATCTTATTCCAAGACTAGCAGCTTTTTTCTCTCCACCAATAGCATTAATAAATGAATTATAAACATCATCATTATTAAAATATTGTCTAATAGCAGAACTATCTCCAAATATTTGATTAGCATATTTACTATATCTATCTGAATATTTATTACTAGGTAAATCACTTAAACTAATAATAGAATTATATGTATCAAATCCATCAATACTATCTTGAGATTTACCAACTTTAAGACTATTAATATATTCTTGATTATCAATAATATCATTGAGATAACTAAGAGCATAGGCTCTATCAGATGGATTAGTAATATTAGCCATAATACTAGTTCTAATATCATCTGGATTAGCAGTGCTTAAATCAATATTAATATCAGGATTATATTTACTAAGTAATCCAGCTATTGATTGTCTATTGCTAGTAATTTCAGCTTGAGCTTGAGCAGGCATAAAATTATCAATACGAACAGGAGTACCTTTATAAGTCAAATTATCAATAGCTTGTTTTCTTTGAGCATTACTTCCAGAACCAGCTTGTTTAGATAAAGCTAATTGAGCTTTCCATGCTTCACCATAAGTAGTATTACTACTTTGATTATAAAAAGTTGCAGCATTATAGAAAGGGTCAATACGTTTAGCAAGATATTGTTCAGGAGTAAGTAGAATACCATTTTTATCTGTTATATCAGGATTACTACCATTTTGGTCATATTTCCATTTAGCAATCTTATAATCTTGTTCAAGACTAGCTTTAGCGCCAGGAGTATTTTCAATAACAGCTTTAACAGCTTCAGCAAGTTTAGCTTTACTTAACCTTTGCCAATCACCTTTAGTATGAGAATAAATTTCTCCTGTAACAGATTTAGTAATATCATCAGTAACTTTACCGTTAGCATCAAGCCATCTTGTTTGACTACCACCGCCTTGTTCTTTAGCAGCCCATTGAAGTGCTTGATTGAGTATTTGATTCATAGGAACTTCAGAAACTTCTCTATCTGTAGGAGTCCATTTACTTCCACCAATAACATTACCATTCTTATCAGTTATATCTTGATAATTATATTTATTAACAGCACGATAATAATTCTTATAATCTTCCGATAAATCAGTACGTTTATCAAGATTATTCATATAAGCTTTATAATCTTGTTGAGCACGCAAACGACCAATCATTCCAGGACTTGAAGTTATATCTCCATAAGTTCCAACTATATCATCAAGACTAGAATAAGCATTACCATATTGCATATTTTCGGTAAGAGCATTACGAACTTTATTAAGTTGTTCTTGACGCCAAGCATCTTCAGCTTCATTTAAATCTAATTGAGCAAGTTGAGCATCAATTTGAGATTTAGTTTGAATAGCTTGTTGATGACCTTGTTCAAGAGTATTATAAGTTCTAGCTAAGACATTTAAGTCAATAGGATTAACTTGTTGTCTAAAAGTAGGAGTATAAAAGTTTATCGGCATGATTGTTTTCCTCCAAGTTTTCTACGTTTACGAATAATAAATTCATCATAATCAACTCCAGCATCTCTCATAATTCTATCATCAACATTAGGAGCAGATGCTCTCATAGCACTAATAGTATTATTTAAAGCTTTACGATTTTCATATCTACTAATCATATCTTGAATACCAGCATTAATTCCAGTAAATAAATTATTTACATTAGTAAGTTTAGCTTCTCTAATACCATTATCAAATTCTGTTTTTCTATCTATATATTGATTGTATTGTTGAGCATTAAATTGACGAACACTTTGCTGATTACGTCTATCTTGATTAATAAGATTAGTTTCTATATTTTCTTTATTACCATAAAGTTCATTAGCAGCTTGACCAGCAGCATTACGAACTCGTTGTTTACGAGCTAAACTTACACGACTACTAGCAGTATTAGAATCAATATCACGATAAGCCTCAAATTTATCTTCTCTAATTCTATCAAGTTGAGGATTAATATTATATTTAGTTTTAAGTTTACTAGCACTAATAAGAGTAGGTTGACCTGGACCTCTCATTTTATTAATAGCTCTTCTACTAGCAAAATAACTAGCTAAACTACCAGCTACATTACTACCTAGTCCAATCCAATCAGCAGTAGTAAGATTTTTAAATTTACCTTGACCTTTACCATCGGAAGATGTAGTTTCTTTAGCAGGTGTACTAGTAGAAACAGGTAAAGTAGTTGGAATATTAGCTTCTACTTTAGGTAGATTACGATTATAAACAGCAATAGGAGGTGTTTTAGTAGGAACAGATTGAGTTGATTGACTTGACTTACTTCGTCCTCCACGGGGGGTCTTCCCGCTAGATTTAGTTGCAGATAAACTTGGAATATTAGTATTATTCATACTAACACCTTTGTTATTTCCATGACTCCAACCAGCTCTAACTAAACCACTAGTAATACCAGCACCATCTTCAAATAAAGGAAGTCTACGTTCTGCATAATATTGAGGACGACGATTTCCATTATCAATATTAAGTTTATTATTATTAGTATTTACATTATTATTTTTAGACAATCTTCCATTATCAATATTAAGTTTATTATTATTAGTATTTACATTATTATTTTTAGACAATCTTCCATTATCAATATTAAGTTTATTATTATTAGTATTTACATTATTATTTTTAGAC
>OLGO01000103.1_pt1 | contig 93507 bp, 90 predicted proteins | sample 1605861 | NCBI WGS metagenome assembly OLGO01 (sample SAMN03283253) | human gut metagenome | biome: human-associated habitat; material: feces | host: Homo sapiens | place: USA | collected 2013
TTTTCTTGTTATCCAGCCCTCCGGCTGTATCGGTTGAGCAAAAGTCAGCGTGGGAATGGTGTGGTATCTTTATCTAAGTGAAACCCCCGTTTCCCACTTGGATACGGTCTTATCGCTTACGCACAGCTTTTCTGCCAGCTGAGATTGGGTCAGTTTCTGCTTCTCTCTTAAAAGTTTTATCGCATTGCCTGTAATGTAATTATTCATTTCTTCTCTCCTTACAGAAAGAAAATAACACTTATGTAACATCTCGGCAACCTACGAAGCGTAGAGGCTGGCGGTCCGCTATGGCACATAACGCTGCATGCTGCAGAAAAGCGTTTTACCCATATATCATCTTCAAGAGTTTGAGAAGGATGCCGGTAGGCAGAATGCGGAATAAAAAGCCTAAAATTTCATTAGAAAAGCCTACTATCTTATGAGGCGGCAGATGCTTTCTTTTCAAAATGCTGCTCACTGTGTGAGCAACTTGCTCCGGTGTCATCCCGTTTTGTTCTGATTTTTCCATCTTGGATACAGACGCCTCAATTCTGCCCTCGTATATATCATCGCCTATCGCCGTTTTACGTCGGTTCTCTGTAAAATCAGTTTTTACATCGTTTAACATAACCGCGGAAGTTTCTATGCCAAAAGGTTTAAGCTCTATTCCGAGGGAATCGCTAAAGGCATTGAGCGCTGCCTTTGTGGCCGAATAGAAACCCTGAAACGGCAGCGGAAATATGGCCGCGAGAGATGAGATAAATACGATTTTGCCGCGGCCGGCCTGCCGCATTGCCGGAATTACAGCTTGCGCACATGATACTGCTCCGTTAAAATTTACCTCTGTCTGGGCCTTGTAATCAGTTTCCGTCACAAACTCAGCTGCACCGGAAATTCCAATGCCTGCATTGCATACCAGAACGTCCACTTTTCCTGCATCATTAACAATTTCCTCAAACACCATATGTACATTCTCACTGTCTGACACGTCGCATTTTCTCCAAAGCACCTTTTCCGCAAGATCGCCAGGCATAGCCTTGGAACCCGCATCAGAGCGGGCAAGACCGTATACCAGATAACCGTCTCTTATGAGAGCCTTGGTGATTTCGAGGCCTATTCCCTTAGAAGCTCCCGTTACTATAGCTATTTTTTGTTCAGTTTTTTCCGTCATATCTTATATTTCCTCTTCTCCATTATCTTCTGAATCTAATGTCATGGAATATTCCTTATCTTCAGCGCTGTCCACAAAAGTAAAGGAATCGTTCTTCGCCAATATAGTCTGCAAGCTGATTTCTTTCACTGTTCCGTCAGCCATGACCACGCACAGCGAAGGATAAATAAAATTTTCATCGGTTTTATTGCAATCGTCATACACGTCTGTAAAGGCGAAAACTGCCTCAAATACACCGCCGGCAGGTATGCTGGACGGAAGATGGACTTTAGGCGAAGTTTCCACAGGATCCCCGTTGCAGTATTTCCACGGTGTGGCGGAAAACACTCCGTATGGTGACCTGAAGCCGCTTGCTGTCTTCTTATCGTATCCTGGCCGTCTCATATACACGTCCTGAACTATGATATATTTTCCTCCCGTGTTCATCACTCTTAAGTTGAGAAAGCAGTTAATTACATCGTCGTTAAGATATATAAAATTGTTAAGTTCATCAAAAGTTCCCAGTTTTACGCGGCTTCTTTCCGAGAAAAACCCAGCTGCTTCTATTAAAAGCGATATGACGCCTGTCACACAGCCGATTATGGCGATTATCATGGTAAGATTCATCTATAAGTCTCCTAATATTTTATCGGCAAATGCCTTGGCCCTGGCCGAAACTCCATCTGACTTTTCAATATCTCCCGGATCGTTGGCTGTCTCCATCATGGAAAAAGAGGCAGGGAGCGCAAAGCTTTTATTTATATTTATGGCTCCGATTATCTGCTGAGCTACCAGGTCGCTGCCGCTGTAGCCTGACACTATTATAGCATACACTCGTTTTTGGCTGAAATCGTTAGCTCTGAAAACAGCCGTGAGGCGGTTGATAAAGGCCATGATGTTGGCGCTGACTGAATCGTTGTAATTGGGACATATCAGCATCAATATATCACATTTCAATATTGCAGGATAAACCTTCTCGACCATAACTCCGCCGTAAAAGCAGTCTCCGTTTTCTCCGAAATGGAGGCAGTCCTCATACTTGCACCCGCGGCAGTCCCAAACCTGACCGTTTCTAACAGAAATTTCTTCTATGGATGCCCTTCCTTCCAGGCCTGAAGCCACCATCCTCCACAAAGCCAAACTGTTGGAAAGCTTGTGGTTGCCGGCATGTATAGCCAAAACATTAGGCTTCTTATTATCTCCTCTTTCCGCAGAAAACTCCCACACTCGCTCCATTAAACTTTCACAGCTTTTCAAATAAGCGCCCTTTAAATCTGTATTCCATAACTTAGATAATACTTTAAAGTTGTTAAGGGACGCAGTAGCTTCCACCAGCGGTTTTCCCGGGAAACTGCATCCTGCCAGATTGGCAGCAAATATCAATTTTCTTCCTATGTCTTTTGTATAAAGCTCCGTGTCGCCATCCACGATTACACCGCCTGACGAGCCGTCTAATACGGCCTTTGAGCTGTCCGCCGCTGCTTTGCTTTGAAGATAATCTATAATCTTATATACTTCCAAACTGACGCCGCTGGCAGGAATAGCTGCAGCAAAGACCAGCTTGCATTTTTTCAGGCAGCCTGATTCAGCTGCTGCTGAAAATTCTTCAAAAGACTGAAGAACTTCAATATCCATTTCAGACCGGCAGGTAACCTGGTTCAAGACTTCTTCCAGCCTGCTGTTTACGGATATTTTAATTACACAGAGCTTCATTTCATACTTCATTTGACGCCTCCGCTCATGCCTTACGCGTTTTGTGGTTTTATTCCGCAAAGATTATTATATGCCTTCTCAATTCTGAAGTATAGCTTTTCAGGTAACGGCAAATCTTCTATCTCAACTGTATCTTGGGCTATTCTGTTTTTTATTCCCAAGAAAGCTCCTTCGTATCCTTTTCCAATATATACAGAGCTGTAATTCCATTGGCCTGACAAAGTCAAGATGAGCGATATGGCTCCAGAAGATATGGCAGGAGCAAAATAAGGTTTAAAGCCCAGCTCTCTCACCTTAATATTGGCATCCACAGTAAGCTGCGTAAGCTCTCTCGATACTTCATCGTCATAATTATCAATGCTATTGGCTATAACCAAGTCTTGACCGTGAGGACCGAAAGCTCTTCCCTCCGTCAGATAATCGGCAAATTTCGTATCGCCGGATTCCGTATATAATCTGGCAAAGTATTCGGCTCTTTTGTTCATGACTCCGAGGCCATACCCTTTTATCTGTCCCGGCCTTAAACCTGACGAAACCAGTACCTCCTTGCACAATGGGTCTACAGGATCAGAAACCACGGCGAAAATCCCCTGAAAATCGGCCTTTCCAGCCAGCCTTCCATAGTATGCTGCTATCTTGCCATTGGCAGCCAGCTGCATCATTCTCACATCTCCGTCAGTACCTATCGGCGGAACTGCCTTGCTGGCGCAAAAGACAAACATATCGCAATTAAACAATTGGTCTTCTGATATGATCTTGACCGTCGGAAGCTTTTTTTCGCCGAAAGGCCAGCCTATCTGGTTCATTTCCATTTCATAGCGTTTCATAGTATTCTCATTGACATCGAAAATTCCTATGGAATCTATCAAACCGGCTCCCATCAGCTTAAGTCCCAACAATAGCGTAGCTCCCACATCTCCGAGGGCAACCAAGTTAAGTGTATATCCTTTTTCTTTCAATTGCTCTGTGGTTTTAAGGGGTGTGGCCATTTTCAGTTCTTCCGTCTCAGGGCAGAGGTCAAATACGCTCCTTTTTTCTCGATCATTCATCTTCAAATCCTTCACCTCTATCTTTTTCATCATCTGAACATTTTTCTCATTCTTACAAGTTTCTCTATATCCATTTCCACATATACGGAAGCTGCCATGCTTTCGTCCAATCTGATGTTGGCGCCGATGTCAGGATTTTTAGGGTCAGCGATGACTTCTCCCAATCTTTTCAGCGTCAATTTCTGCTCAAATTCTTTCTGATATTCCTCTTCAAGGGTCTTGAGAATATCTCTGGCGTTTTCAAGACATGTCATAGAATATTCGTAAACGCTGCTGCCCGGTATGTCGCCTAAAAAAGTCGGCACCGTATAAGGGAGAATCATGTTCAGTGCCGGTATGGCCCCTTGGCTTTCTACTGACACATCCCTGTCCTTAAGCCCGTCGCCGCCGATGTACGGATATATGGCGCTCTCATCTATCCAGCACTTAAGATTCGGAAGGAAATAAGCGCTGTCTACAGGTCTCTCTTTGATGGTCATAAGGTCTCTGCCTCTGCCGGTCTGAACTCCTGCTACAGTATCCACTACCTCTACCTGATTGGCTTTTAGTATAGGGTCAATTGCGTTCATCCTATATCCCTTATGGAGCAAATCGTCCACAAGTATAACAGGCCTGTTAAATGATTTTATGGTGCGCACCTGGTTTTCCAATGTAGAATAGAAACTACTTTCTTCTACAGTAAAATCTGAAACGTCGCGGCTGAAATATTTTTCAGTGTGCAATGTCTTTGTCACGGTATTTGGAACAGCTACGCCGGCCAGAACCTTTCCGAAAGGCACCACCATGAACTTGCCGTAAAGCTTTTCTTTATACGGAACAGAAGCAACTCCGTTGATTCTCGTTATCAGATTAATCATCTTATGATGCATCATGCCGGAGTTATATGACAGTATTAGCTCTCCGGGATAGATGGCTCTGAGAACTCTCAGCAGTCTGTCATGAGCCTTTTCAACGGCAGCAAGCACAGCCTCATTTTTGTTGAGCGGATGCTTTATCATGGCGTCAACATTTTTGAAAATGATTACAGGGGAACGCATATCGACTGCGTATATCGGCTTATCGTCTGTCTGGGCGATATTGGTAAATCCCTGCTTTTTTACAATTTTCACAGTGTCGTGTTTGAGCCCTGCTTCATGGCACGGATTGTACACCACATAAGTATAGTCCTTGGCCAGCAGCTCAGAAATGATTTCTACCAATATGGTCTGGCCCAGATTGGTTATAGAGCTTTTCCTGCTTATGAAAAGCCCTCCTATGACAGCTATGGCTCCGGCTGCTCTGCTTCTTATATAGGCGGCTGTATCTTGATTACCAAAAGCGCTTAAGAGGTCGATGCTGTCCAGTCTGCTGACAGCAGCCACTGCGGCGGCTCTGTTATCCAGCTTGCCGTCTCTTATTACTATCATCTTGACATTATCTTTTTCCAGATAATCTCTCAAAACATTCAAATCATATCCCTGGTCTGCAAGCTCCTCTCCAAAATCAGCCAATATGGCGCTGGCTGCCATATTGAGCCCCTCCAGCTTTATATCCCTTGCCTGGAGCACATGCTTGTATGCCGGTTCTCTCATATAGAGGCTGTTTTCCAGAATGAAATTTTGAGCCACAGGATCTATAAGGTTGGATATATCCCTGTTGGAATCTATATTTTCTCTTATCCTGGTGGAGCTGATATCTTCGTAATATTCCTCAAGCCGCAGGTTTATTATCTTGGCTGTTATCGGATAAACCTTTTTGTTCCTGGCGCCGTCCCGCCTCTCATCCGATGAGCGTTTGAATATTATATGATTCATCGAATGAATTGAATTTTCACATGGCTGAGCACGATAACAGGAAGCGTTTTCTATTACATCGCTGCCTGCCACAAAGTAAAGTTCCCTGTCTTTGAAAAGGGCTCTCAGCCTGGCCAAGTCGGCTGGATTAGCTATGTTTATAGGAATATCGTCAGGGAAAACATAGATGTTCTCTTCGTCCGACACAGACATGCTCATTATCCTTCTTCTCTGCAGCCTAGGCTGTGTCTTTTTCGACCAGCTGAATTCATCGAGAGCCAGATACACTTCGAAGCCCATATTTCGTATCTCAGTGGCAATGGCTTTGTGACTCAAGCTGAAAGGGTCAAAGGTGCCTGGGAAAAACGCCACTTTTTCTGCTTCCTGTACTCCTAAATCTCCTTCCTCCAGCTCATATTCGGATATGAACCGATATATATGTTTAAGAACAGCTGCGTTGTTGAAAAAGTCCAGTTGTGTCTCTCTGCGGTTCTCGTAAAGAGTCAGCAGCTTTTTGCCGCAATGTCTGAAAATACGGCATTTTTCAGAAAGTTCCAGCTGATCCGAGCCGAAAAGATTCATGCCTATGGTCCACAAAGCTTCTTGACTTATGACGCTGTTATAATTGGCGAACCCCTTGATAATGAGGTTGACCAGTTTGTATTTTCTGGCCTCCCTCACCTCTTCAGTTTCGCTGTTTCCAAACAACTGCCCATATATCTTATAATTTTCTATCACTACTCCAAAAGTATGCAATACAGTAGACGCTACCTGCCCATTGGTGGTGTTCTGTAATTTTTCCAAATCCAATATCAGCTCATCCAGCTCTCTTGGAGGAAGATGCAGCATTATTACGCCTAAATATTCAGGAATATATTTAGAGAACTGATAATCTCCTATCTCAAGACCCTTGCCCAGTTCTACCGCTATCTCGTTTCTCTGCTCCAGCGGCAGCTTGTCTATTATGGAGACAAGGGCTGCTCCGGCGCTTTTACGTACTACTACAGTTTCGCTTACCTTTACAAGATTGCCTAAGTGGGTAGCTACATGAAGGACTTGTCCCTCTCCTGCTTTTTCTTCCAAAGAGCGCAGCATCAAATGAATGTTAGCCACCTTAATCGGCCACGGAGTGCCGGCCTTTAAATTGTCCAAATACATCTCAGAAAGCTCATCCGGCTGTATGTCTTTTTCCTGTTCCAAACCTAAGCACAACTTCAGTTCTTTATAATAGCCTTCTTCATCTTTCGTCTTTTGCAGGTGATTTTTTACATCGGCCGCAGCAGCTCTCAGCCCTCGGTCTTCTTCACCAAAGATTCTTTCTGCGAATTCCGACATAACGTCTAGCTGCTGACTCTGGCACAAATCAGGGTCAACCATCATGGCCACCTGCAGAAGCGATTCTTTGTTTTTGTCAGTCAAATCAGGCTTTTCATACCAAATTAGAAGGGCGTCGACGAAATCTTTTCTTCTTTCTTTGGAGCAGCTGGAAATCAAAGCAGAAACTATGCTTTTAAGGCTGTTTTCTATCCACTTTTTATGCTGTTCCGTCAGTCTCGGGTCCGGCGACAATATGATCTGCAGCACTTCTCTCCATAAAGAAAGGTTGGTTATTTCTTTAGGCGGCGGGCTTACTCCCTCCGGCAGTTCTTTCTTATATTCATCGTTAAAATGAGCTACTATCTGTCCTATGATCTCACCGGCTTGATTTCGTATGTCGCTTTCGCGGTGTACCAGAAGTTCAGACAAAAATCTGATGGTCATCAGTTTCTGTTTTTCAGTCATATAAGTGGAATATTCTCCCAGTATGGAAACGTACGTCCTCAGATTTTTCCATTGTTTCTCGCTTCTGGCAGCTTCCAAGAGCCCGGCAAAATCGTCCTGACTGTAAAACTGGTTCATGAGTTTGGTATTATGCTCAATTGACAGATTCTTAAATTCTCTTACGACATGTTCTCCCCGAAGCAAAGCTATGTCTTTCTTCGGAGCAGGCACAGGTGCTTTAGGCTCTCTTGCCGGTACCTCCGGCAGATTTGTATCTACACCTAAGCCTATCATATATTCTTCAAAATCCTTGAGCTTGTTGTATACACGGCGATAGCGTTTTTCTTTTGCCGCGTCTACGTTATCCAGCTTATCGAGTATCACCTGGAAGGATTGGTCTAACGTATAAAAATGCACATGCTCCTTGCCGTATTCATCTCTAACGCTCTTTACCCTAAAGTCAGCGTAAATCAGCAGCAGAGATTCTACGGACAGATTCTCCATCTCCAAATCCCATGTGGAATGATTGGCTGCTATATGCCCCAGCATAGGCATGTCAAATCTATTGAAGCAGATATCCGTATAATAATAGTGCAGATAAGGAGTTCTCTTCTCCTCGCTTTGTCTGCAGCCATACTTGCCTATATCATGACCCGCGGCGGCCCCGGAAACCATACCTAAATCAATAGGCACTTTGAGAGCTTCCAGCTGTCTGGCTGCATACATAGCCACATAGTGTACCCCGGCGATGTGCCCCAAGGTATTATACGGCCGCACTTCCGTCCCAAGCCGCATAAACTCATAAAGATGCTTCCTGTCAGCCAGTCTCAGCAGTTTCAAATATTCCTGATTGTAGCCTTTCTGAGTAATTTCCTCCGGAGTCAAAAAGCACATTTCCATTGTGGGGTCGAAAGGAACATTGTCTTTTTCAAATATGTACATTCCTTTCAGGAGCTGAAGCAAAAACAGTCTTCCTCTGGCTGAATCATCGCCTTCTGTTTCATAAAATTCCGACTGTTTTTGCGTTTCGATTATGTCCGTCCTGCCATCTTCCCGCTTCTGCGGAAAAATCTGCGCAAGCACATAATCGTAGCAGCCTCTGAGCCATCCTTTCTCCGGTTCCGGCTCCAGTTCTAAAAGAAACGGTTTTATATGCGGAAGCATCATTCTGGCTACAAATCTGCCTCGCTCATCTACGCTTTCGAGAATGCTGCCGCACAGTTCTCTCACCTTCCACTTGTTCAGGAAATCTTCCATAGTTTCAGAGGACATGTCCATCTGTTTTAGAAAAAATTTTTCCATCATAACTCGATGAACTATTTTATACAACATCCTCTTTTTATCTGAATTTTTATCTATTCCTTCAACGCTTTTATCCATATCTCTATCCATCTTTCTGGCTCCCGTGATGCTTGTCTCACACTATACAATCCTTTGCGTTTATTATACCATACCCCTCAAAAACTAGTAAATTAAAAGTTACCCTGGTGAGATGTAATGGTCCTATATGCTTTTACGGAGCTCCGCCCATATTGATACCTTTTGGTGCATTTTTGTATACTTTGTATACGTTTTTTGCTGAAAAGTATGACGCCATCATACTTTTAGAGGATTTTTTGATACTTTGTATCACAATATTGCCGATTAAGTATGCTTTGCGCCAGCCAAAGGAAATGTTTTTGCGGCAACACCCGAGCTGGCGCTTGCTAAATATAGTTGCTCTTACATATAGTTATCTCACTTTTACATATTTCCTTCTGCTGCTTCCTTGTTTATCTATTTCATATATTCCTCTTACCGAAATCCCTCGGTTTTCAAATACACGCTGCGCCGCCCTAATATCTGAAGTTCTCAGATAAAGACCGGTGCCGCAAGATCTGATAAGCTCTGTCGGCAGCTTTCTCAATGAAGCATTTATTCCTTCTTCCTCCAGCATATCGTGAGCATATGCCGCTTTATAAAAAGAGGAAAAAGCTATAATATATTCCTTTTCCATAGACTAGCCTCCTTGGCGTTTATCGAAAATTTTTTTCTTTGGTATGTAATCAGAATATTTTCTTTATCAGCCTCTTGGCCAATTCTCCGAAAGAAGCCTTGTCGATGTCAGTCTCTGCCACAAGAGGATATTCAGCTATTTTTTCATCTCCGTTATATATATCAAGAGTTCCGACTTGATCTCCTTTTTTCAAAGGTAAAGGCACTTTATCATCCATATTGATTTTGCTGGAAATCTGGTCTTCTGTCCCTTTTTCTGCCAAAGCTGTGATACGTTTTTCTGTAACCACGTTCAAATTTTGCGGTTGGCCGTTTTCTACTCTTATTTCCTCCATCACCTGACCTTTTTCGGCTATAACACACGTTTTAAAGTTGGCAAACCCATAGTCCAAAAGCTTGCTCACTTCTGCATTCCTTACCTGCGATGTTTCACATCCCAAAGCTACCGCAATCAAATGAGTATCTTCTCTGGTAGCTGAAGCAGAAAGGCAGTACCCGGCTTCGGCTGTGTATCCGGTTTTGATTCCGTTACACCCTTGATATTGCTTTATCAACTTATTAGTGTTGGTAAGTCCGAATTCTTTTTCTTTCCCGGGCAGCCCTACAGTAATACTGCTCTGCCAAGTGGTGAACCATTGATGAGTTTCTTCGTGCTTATAAAGTTCTTTAGACATTAATGCTATATCGTATGCACTTGAATAGTGATCTGCTACAGGCAAACCGTTAGTGTTGGAAAAGTGGCTGTCTCTCATGCCAAGTTCTTCAGCTCTCTGATTCATTCTCTCAACAAAAATCTCTTCACTGCCGGCCACATATTCCGCCAAGGCGACACATCCGTCATTGGCGCTGGCCATAGCTACTCCACACATCAGTTCTTCCACTGTATGAACTTCTCCTGCTTCCATATACATCTGACTTCCACCCATCGAAGCAGCTCTTTCTGATATGGTCACTTGATCTTCTAAAGTTATCTTTCCGTCATCTACAGCTTCCATTACCAAAAGCATGGTCATGATCTTTGTAACGGAGGCGAGAGGAAGCTCTTCGTGGGAGTTCTGCTGAAACAAAACTTCTCCTGTATCTGCATCTATCAGAACAGCACCTTTGGCGGCAACTTCAAAAGGTGCTTTCTGCTGATCTTCTTCCGGGGAATCGGCTACCGTCTCCAGCTCAATGGGCTGTTGCTTAGGCAATTTACTGTCTATGCCGATAAATGCGCATATTACCACTGCACACCCTAAAACTGTTACAAAGATTTTTTTCTTGGCAGCAAAGATCTTTGATTTAATTCCGGCAGTCTCAGCATCTTTTTCTTTCCTCTTCAATCTCATAAAAGCGCCGTCCTTTCTACATTTATGGTCTGTAAAATATATGCGCAATTGCAGATAATATACTTTTTAGCAAAAAACGCCGGAGAAAAATAGCCGCTGACAAAAAAGCAAATTTTTTAAAAATTTTACATCTGCAGACTCCAAATGCGTGTCGAATTTCGTCGAAATCCGGTCTCGGCAGACTTTTTCCAATAAATTTCCAAAAAAAGTCCGCAAAATCACCTGTTTCGCAGACTTTTTCCTAATTTTCACGTTTTTTTACATTTTTGAGGGATATTCCGCTTCAAAAATTCCATTTTTCTGTAAATTTACTGACAAAATCTCAAAAAAAAGGAAATTTTGTCAGTATCGACGAGTTTATATCGCGCTGATTACTATTTCTTATCTTGCTTCCCTGTCCACATAGTCGCGCTTATTTACAAGGCTCTTATAGGCAGGCCTTATAATCTTGCTGTCAGTTATGAGTTCTTCCATGCGGTGAGCGCTCCAGCCGGCAATCCTGGCTATGGCAAACAGCGGTGTATAAAGCTCTCTAGGAATGTCCAGCATGTCATATACAAAGCCGCTGTAAAAATCCACATTAGGGCTTACGCCTTTGAATATCTTTCTTTCATCAGCAATCACTACAGGAGCGATTTCTTCGATATTGTTATAAAGCAGCATATCTTTGTCGCGGCCTTTGTCTTTCGCCAACTGCTCGACAAATTTCTTAAATACCTGCTCTCTTGGATCGGAAAGAGAATACACCGCATGGCCCATTCCGTAGATAAGACCTTTGCGGTCAAAAGCTTCTTTGTTGAGGATTTTTCTCAAGTATGCGGCAATTTCCTCTTTATCGGCATAGTTGGATATATTCTTCTTAATATCGTCCATCATGTTCATAACCATCAAATTGGCGCCGCCATGCTTTTTGCCTTTCAGAGATGACATGGCGGCCGCTATGGCTGAATAAGTATCAGAACCTGATGAAGTAACCACTCTCATGGTGAAAGTGGAGTTATTTCCCCCGCCATGCTCCATATGAAGCAGTAATGCAATATCAAGCACTCTGGCTTCTAATTCAGTAAATTCCATGTCAGGTCTTAACATTCTCAAAAAATTTTCCGCCAGCGAATAACGAGCTTTTGGACGATGTATATACATGCTTCCGTTGTTCTCATAGTGATTATACGCATGATAACCATAAGCCGCCAGCATAGGGAAGATACCTATGAGTTGCAGACACTGACGCAAAACGTTGTCCAAAGCCAGATTATCTTTACGGGAATCATAAGATGCCAGCGTAAGTATGCTTCTGGTCATAGAGTTCATTATATCAGCGCTGGGAGCTTTCATTATCACGTCTCTTGTAAAATTAGTCGGCAGCGTCATGCACTGATATATTATGGTCTTAAACTCCTCCAGCTGTTCCTTGGTAGGCAGTTCTCCAAACAGAAGTAAATATGCGCCTTCTTCATAAATATATCTGCTTCCGATACCGCCTTTAACCAGCTCTCTCACATCATATCCTCTATACAAAAGCTCGCCGTCGCACGGAATTTTCTTGCCATCTACTTCTTTGAAAGCTTTCACATTGGAAATATTGGTGAGACCGGTCAGTACTCCCTGACCGTTCAAGTCTCTCAGGCCCTTTTTAACTCCATACTCCTCAAAAAGACCCGGCTGTATCGTATCGTTTTTAACGCACAGTTCTTCATGATCTTTTACATACTTTTCTACTTTGTTCATAAGCATCCCCTTTCTTTTCTCCCAAAACTTTCTTGAAAACTGATAATAGTTTTACAGTCCTATTATCTTCTTAATCAGAACAGGCGGTTTGGCCTGTTGTTCTCCCAACTCAAACGCTCTCAGCGCTTCTCCTTCTGCCGCTTCAAGTTTGTTGCGGTCATTTCCGTAGAGAATCGCAAGAACATCGCCTTTTTTCACTTCATCCCCTACTTTTTTACATACATAAATTCCTGCCGAAAGATCCACAGTATCTTCCTTTGTAGCCCTTCCTGCTCCTGTATGCTGAGAAGCCAATCCTATGCGCCTTGCTTCTATCTTCTGCACATATCCGTCTCTATCTGCGACAAGCTCTTTCTTCATTGAATGGGCAGGGAACAGACTGTAATCATCAATAACATCGGGATTTCCGCCTTGGGCTGCGATGAATTCCTTCAGTTTTGCCAATCCCCTTCCGTCTCTGAGAGCTTCTTTCGTCATAGCATAGCCTTCCTCCGGACTGGCTGCCTTTCCTCCCAGATACACCATGATGCCGCTGAGTCTCTCTGCCAGCTGTGTTATATCTTCAGGTCCCTGTCCCTTTAAAGTCTGTATAGCTTCGATGACTTCGAGACTGTTTCCGACCGCCTTGCCCAAAGGCTGTCCCATCTCTGTGATGGCAGCCACTGTACGGCGACCGGCTTTATTGCCTATGTCCACCATGAGCTCAGCAAGAATTTCTGCATCCTTCTCATTTTCCATGAAAGCGCCGTCGCCTACTTTTACGTCGAGTACGATGGCATCGCTGCCGGCTGCCAATTTTTTGCTCATGATGCTGGAGGCTATAAGACCGAAATTGTCCACTGTAGCCGTTACGTCTCTCAGAGCATATAATTTTTTGTCGGCAGGAGTTATATGCGCCGTCTGCCCTATGACAGATAACTTTATATTGTTAACTTGGTTCAAAAACTCTTTCGGTTCCAACGTAGTCCTGAATCCCGGAATGGATTCCATCTTATCCACCGTTCCTCCGGTAAATCCCAATCCTCTGCCGCTCATTTTAGCTACCGGTACGCCAAGGGAAGCTGCCAGCGGAGCAACTATGAGGGTGGTCTTATCTCCTACACCGCCTGTCGAATGTTTGTCAACCTTTATTCCTTTTATGGATGACAAGTCTATGGTGTCGCCGGAATATCTCATAGCATCGGTAAGCTGAAAGGTTTCCTCTCTGTCAAGACCCTTAAAACATATGGCCATCAGCATGGCTGCCACCTGATAGTCGGGAATCTCATCAGCAACATATCCGTTGACGAACCATTTTATTTCTTCGGCAGACAAAACTCCGCCATCTTTTTTCTTTTGAATTAAATCAACCATGTTCATTAAAGCATCACCTCAATCACGTTTGTTAGAAAATCATAGCTTTAAAACATTAGAAAATCATAGCTTTAAAACTTTCTCCTATGGCAGGAGCTTCAGCTCCCAAGATGTCCGCAGCAGTAGCCCCAACATCTGCAAAAGTTCTGCGAACGCCCAGGTCAGTACCTGCTTTTACCTTTTGCCCATATACCAAGATAGGCACATATTCTCTCGTATGGTCATAACCGCTGTGTACCGGATCGTTGCCATGGTCTGCGCATATCATCAGTACATCGTCTTGACCGAGAGCTTCCATTATTTCAGGAAGACGCGCATCAAATTCCTCTATGCACTGTCCGTATCCTATTGGGTCTCTTCTGTGCCCGTATTTGGAGTCAAAATCCACCAAATTGGTGAAAATAAAGCCATCGAAATCCATTTTAATAGCTTCTATTGTTTTGTCTACGCCATCCATGTTGCTCTCTGTATGGACAGCGTCAGTTACGCCTTTTCCATTGAATATATCGCTTATCTTGCCTACAGCATAAACTCTTTTCCCTGCGCTTTTTATCTTGTCTAAAACCGTTTCTTCCGGCGGTGAAACAGCGTAGTCCTTACGGTCTGCCGTCCTGACTCTTTTGCCGTCCCGGATTATATATGGCCTTGCTATGACTCTTCCGCACGCCACGTCTCCAACCAGCAATTTTCTTGCCGTTTCACAGATCTCATAAAGTCTCGGAAGCGGAATTACATCAGTGTTGGCAGCAATCTGAAATACGCTGTCTGCCGATGTATATACTATAGGCTTGCCGGTCGCTTCATGCTCAGGACCCAGTTTTTCTATGACTTCAGTGCCGGACGTAGGATAATTGCCCAGAACACCTACGCCGATAGCTTGTTCAAACTTCTCGATAAAGCTTTTCGGAAATCCGTCGGGATAGGTTTTAAAAGGAATTTCCGTGTATATCCCTGCGATTTCCCAGTGTCCCGTTATGGTGTCCTTACCCTTTGAAACCTCTGCCATCTTTCCGAAAGCGCCCATCGGGGAAGGGCATGCCAAATCTTTCCATTGCACCCCGTCTATATTTCCTATACCAAGCCTTTTAAGGTTGGGAATATTCAAATTTTTTCTTTCTAATATATGGCCGAAAGTGTTAGCCCCCAAATCACCGTAATCGGCAGCGTCAGGCAGCGCCCCCACTCCCATACTGTCTGTCACTATCAATATAACTTTGCTCATAATTCTACCTCCTTTGGTCTGGCTTTGAGATAATCCAATGAAACCAGCTCATATCTGACGCCGTTGAATATACCTTTCAAGCCCTTTTTAAATGCCTCCTGACCATGCAGATGGCCGTATACACAAGTTGTCACGCCATACTCTGTCATTAGTTCTGTAAAACCCGAAGGCTGCATCTTATCGTTTGTCGGCGGGAAGTGAAGAACCCCTATAATTTGGTCTGCACGGTTCTTTCTGCCGTCTTCAAGAGAAAGCTTAAGCCTTCCCAATTCCCTTTTATATATTTTTTTATCATCGTCAGTAAAAATTTCTTCCCCCGGACAAACCCATCCTCTGCTGCCGCATATGGCAATCTTTTTTCCCCCTATACATGCGGTATATGATGTATTCTGCACAAATACCATGTTTTCATCACCGTAAAGTCTGTTGAGTCTGCCGGCAGACTGCCACCACAAGTCATGGTTTCCTTTGAAGATGACTTTTTTCCCGGGAAGGCTTTTAATCCATCGGAAATCCGCTTCAGCTTCGTTAAGCCTGAGCCCCCACGATATGTCGCCGCATATTATAACTATGTCTTCCTGCGAGACCGTTTCTTTCCAAAGTTTTTCCAGCCTGAAAGTATGGTCCTGCCATAAATCGCCGAATATATCCATAGGTTTTTCCACACCGTATCCGAAGGAAAGATGCAAATCGCCTATCGCAAAAATTCTCATACTTATTCCTTTTATTTTTCGATTTTTCTATTCTTCATCGCCTTCCGAAAATGCGTTCATTTCCTCAAAACCAACATCAATTCCCAGCATCTCGGACGATTCTTTTTCAGGCAGCTGAGTCACGTTCTTCAATTTGCGTATTATGCTCCTTGTTCTCACGCCTATAAGCTTATCCAGCTCGGAGTTGGCCTGGTTGAGCCTGTTCTGAGTGGTCGCCAGCACGTCTCCGAACTTGTCAAATTCCGTCTTAACCGCTCCCAACACATCCCAAACTTCGCTGGAATGCTTCTGTATGGCCAACGTCTTAAATCCCATCTGTAAGCTGTTGAGCAGCGCTGCCATGGTGGTAGGCCCTGCGATATTTACTTTGTAGTCTCTCTGCAAGGTTTCCAGAAGTCCACGCCGTACTACCTCAGCATACAGTCCCTCAAAAGGCAGAAACATTATGCCGAAATCTGTCGTGTAAGGAGGCTCGATATACTTGTCTCTTATATCTTTTGCTTCAGATTTGATGACTTTTTCCAGGTTCTTAGCCGCCGCTTCCACTGCCGCCTGATCTCCTGTCTCGTAAGCGTCCATCAGGTTCCCGTAAGCATCTCCCGGGAATTTAGCATCTATAGGAAGCCAGACCACGCCATCCTCGTCTCCCGGCAGCTTGACAGCGAACTCGACACGATCGTTTCCCGATTTTCTGGTCTTGACATTTTCTTCATACTGGTCCGGTGAGAGAATCTGCTCCAGTATGGCTCCCAGCTGCACCTCTCCCAATATTCCTCTGGTCTTGACGTTGGAAAGGACTTTTTTCAAATCGCCCACACCTACTGCCAGAGTCTGCATTTCTCCCAAGCCCTTATACACCTGTTCCAGCCTTTCGCTTACCAGCTTGAAGGACTGGCCTATCCTGTCCTCGAGAGTTTTTTGCAGCTTCTCGTCTACAGTCTGCCGCATTTGCTCCAGCTGCTTATTGTTATCAGAAGTCAGGTCGGTTATTTTTCTCTCCATAGTATTCCTGATATTTTCCAGCTTCTGTTCGTTTTCAACTGCCATATTAGAAAATCTATGGTTCAAATCGGCTAACCGGTTGTCCATAGCCGCGGCGCTGTCTCTCTGATTGGTGGAAATTGTATCTCCGAAAGTCTTAAGCGAAAACTGTATGCTTTCTTGTGTTTCTTTGCGGATTTGATTCATCTCTCTCGTCATAGCTGATTGCCTGCTCACGAGGATAATCAAAAGTACAACGCAAATTGCCACCGCAGCCAGCGCTATATATAATAAGATTAGTTCGTTCATTATAATAAAACTCCTTAATGGTTTTAATTATATTTTACCACGTTTTGCATGGTTACGCCAGCAAGAGTTTTGCTTACGATTATGACCTTGCAAATTGCTTTCAAAACAAAAGAGACCTCACCATCAGGTAAAGCCTCTCTTATCTTTAATCTTTCTTTGAAATTTACTTTCCTACAGCTTTCTTGGCAGTTTCGCACAAAGCGGTAAAACCTGCGGCATCGTTGATCGCCATTTCTGAAAGCATCTTTCTGTTTATCTGGATGCCTGACTTCTTAAGTCCGTTCATCAACTGGCTGTAGCTGATACCGTTCATTCTGGCGCCTGCATTGATTCTGGCTATCCACATCTGTCTGTACTGTCTCTTCTTCAGCTTTCTTCCTACATAAGCTGACCTTAAAGATCTCATAACTGCAGGATTAGCAGCTTTGAAAACTTTGCTCTTCAGTCCGTAAAAGCCTTTAGCTTGTTTTAATATTTTTTTATGTCTCTTATGTGCGTTAACACCTTTTTTCACTCTTGCCATTTTTCTTACCTCCTTAAACTTACAATTATTTCGCCATGGATCTTAACATTCTCTTCAGATCTGCGCTTGTTAAAGTAGTAGATTTTCTCAGGCCTCTTTTTCTCTTAGCTGCCTTTTTAGTAAGAATATGGCTTTTATATGCCTTATTTCTCTTAACTTTACCGCTGCCGGTCAATTTCATTCTCTTGCATGCCCCTCTATGGGATTTCATCTTATTCTTTGCCATGATGATTACTCCTCCTGAATTAATATATCCATATATTTTTGAATATTGGACGGTTTCGCATAAAACCGCTCAATTATTTGTCATTTTTCGGTCCCAAAACCATTGTCAAGCTGCGGCCTTCAAACACAGGTTTCTTTTCAATCACACTAACATCAGAAACAGCTGCTGCAAAGGCGTTCATAACATCCATACCTTTGGAAACATAGTCTCTTTCTCTTCCTCTGAATCTTAATCCGACTTTTACCTTGTCACCATCTGCCAAAAATTTAGCCGCGGTTTTAGCTTTCACCTGAATGTCGTGCTCTTCGATAAAAGTGCTTAGTCTGATTTCTTTGACCTGAGTTACCTTTTGCTTTTTCTTGGCCTCTTTTTCCTTTTTTTGAAGTTCATAACGGTACTTGCCGTAATCAAGGATCTTGCAAACCGCAGGTTTTGCGTTAGGAGAAATATTCACCAGATCCAGCTTCCTTTCGTTGGCTAAATCCAGCGCTTCTTCAATAGGCATGATCCCAAGCATACTGCCATCGGTATCGATTACTCTTACTTCTTTATCACGAATTTCTTCGTTGATGAGATTTTCCTTGCTAATGGTTCCTGCACCTCCTAAAATGCTTGCTTTCATAAAAAAAGCGGACACACGAAGTATCCGCTCTTGTATACACTCTGTGCTTTAAAGAACACCTTCAAACATATGCATTCTCCAAATATCACTGTGTTGTTACCATTGTTTACCTGTTTCGGCGCACTGACCGGACAGGTGAGAAGCGGATAACTTCTACTTCATACTCTGATATGATAACACGCTCTATGGCTTATGTCAACGTTTTTTTGCCGTTTTCTTCAATGGCCTCACATTTTTCAAAAGCGTTTTCAATATCTGTACCGCATGCCACCATCCCGTGATTGGCCAATATAGCTCCTGCGTTTTTCCCCAGCGCCGACGCATTATTCTTAGCCAAAGCTTTTGTCCCTGCCAAAGCATAAGCTGCCAGCTTAATCTCATTCCCCAGTATACTTTTATACTCATCAAGAACAGGCATTTCTTTATTGGCCGCGGCATAAACGCAAGAATATTTAGAATGGGTATGTATTACCGCTCCGACATCTTGCCTGTTTTTATATATTTCAGCGTGAAGTCCTTTTTCAGAAGAAGGCCTCATGCTGCCTTCATGTTCCAAAGTATTAATGTTTACTTTAACCATGTCATCTGGTGTAAGTCTCTCATAATCTAATCCGGACGGTGTTATTATCATATGGTCGATATCCAGTCTTATGGAAATATTCCCCCATGTCCCCTGAACCAGACCGCTCTCAACCAGCTTTTTCCCATAAACCACAAGCTTTTCCCTCAAATCTTGTTCGTTTAAAGGTTCGCTTTTTATCTGCTGTTCCATCTACCTGACCTCCGCCTGTCTGATTTTTTCTTCTGCTTTTGAGTATTTCTTTTTATACATTTTCCTCATCAATTTAGCTTCAATTTTAGGGATAGGTTTGCTCCCTCCAAGCTTTTCTGCCAGTAAAAATACTTCTGCCGATTTTTCCAATACCGTCATGGCAACGATAGCCTCGTACAAAGTTCGACCCATGGTCATCGTGTATCCTACGCCTTCTCCGTCCTTGTTTATTCCCTTCAAGACCAAACATCCTTCGTTATTTTTAAGGGCTTTCATCAGAGACTTGCCCATGGATTTATTGCTTTCCCTTCCGTCTACGATGTATGCCGTCGGTCCGAAAATCTGTGCCATGTCATCTAAACACGCGCGGAAAGGTTTGGCTTCGCGGAGCACTTGCTGGCAAAAAGGTGTTTGAGAATACACTACTGCTTTAACATCTGTTTTGGGTATAGGCAACGTTTCCATTGGGAGACGCTCTATATCCTTTTCTCTTAAATTCCCCATGTCAGCGCCATCCTTGGTTGCAAATACTCCCTCTGATGTCTGAATTATCATCTTTGCCGCATCTCCTACAGGATAAGGCTGTTTCACCATCATCTGACCATATTTTTTCATAACTTCATATATGTCATTTATATTGCTCATGGTATTGTTCCCCCCTATTTGATTTCCTTTTACATTTTAAATTACATTTAACACATTGTCCATACCTTTAAGTGTATAAATAAAAACCGCATCCGCTTTCTCTGCTTTTTCAGAACGGATACGGTCTTGCATTTATCAAATTTTTAAATCTATATGATGGCTATTCGATAATCCTGCCGTCAGTAGATATTGTTACCACCTGCCACGGTACAAACTTGCCGCTGGCTTGCAGCGCCTTCTTTGCAGCCATTTCTATCCCGCCGCAGCAAGGTACTTCCATGCGTACTATAGTAACGCTTTTTATATCGTTTTGCTCAAGAATTGCCGTAAGTTTTTCACTGTAATCCCCTTCATCCAGTTTAGGACATCCTATAAGAGTTACTTTATTTTTAATAAATTTGCGATGGAAATCACCGTAGGCATATGCTGTACAGTCAGCTGCAATCAAGAGATTTGCGCCGTCAAAATAAGGGGCGGATACAGGCACCAATTTAATTTGAACCGGCCACTGGGAAAGCATGCTGTTCACGGCTGCGCTCTCCTCTGGCAGAACTTTCTGCTCATCAGCCTCCCTTGCTATTTTCTTTGCCATAGAACCGGGGCATGTGAATTGGGCGTGCTTATTTCCTTCGTCTGCCTTAGCCTTGTTTGCCATCACCGCTTCATGATCATATGCAGGAGCTTCCCTCTCTTCAAAAGTTATAGCGCCTGTAGGACATGCCGGCAGGCAATCGCCAAGACCGTCGCAATAGTCTTCACGCAGAAGCTTTGCTTTTCCGTCAATCATGCCGATAGCGCCTTCATGACATGCGTCTGCACATGCTCCGCATCCGTTGCACTTTTTTTCATCTATGTTAATAATCTTTCTTATCATCGCTTTTCACCTCAAGTTTAAAAATATTTATCACATCGCTGTCAGGACAGCAAAAGCAAATATCGCCTTGTTTGTTGGCAGGCAACGTACCGCCGTATCTTAAAATGTCAATATAAGGGAAGGCTACGTGCATAGCCATAGGGCAAAGTTTGCCTCTTTCTGTATCGAAGTCAAAACTATCTCCTATTTGATGCCCTCTGTGGCAGCCGCAATCACCTTTCCTATCCACTAATGTTATGGTTATTTTAGGTTTCATTCTTTCACCTCCCTAGCTCTGAGCTTTCGACAAGCGGCTTTAAATTTATATTGCTTTATTGCTCTATTTATATTGCTTTGTTGAAATAATTATAGTATGATTACAAAAACAAAACTGTTGTTTTTACAACAAAAATTTGCGATATGAGAAAAAATTTTAATGATTTAAAAACTTTATACGAAAACGATATTTTTGCCGGAATAGAGCCAAAAGAAACGGATTCGATGCTCAAATGCCTTAACGCTAAAATCCTTTCTTATAAAAAAGGCTCTGCTTTGCTGCTGGCAGGCGACGAAATCAATTGGATAGGGATTGTTCTTTCCGGTATCGTTCATATAATAAAAGAAGACTATTACGGCAACAGAAACATTATGGCCAAGTCCGGCGCCGGTCAATTGTTCGGAGAAGTATTTGCCTGTGCAGGCACAAAATCCTCCCCTGTCAGCGTATTTGCCGCTGAAGATACAGAAGTCATGTTTTTGAACTGCAGCAAAGTTCTGACTGTCTGCTCAGGCAGCTGTCCTTTTCATTGCCGCATGGTTTCCAACTTGCTCCGCATCGTTTCGGAAAAAGCCCTTTATCTTAATCAGAAGATAGATTTTCTTTCCAAACGTACAACGAGAGAAAAACTTTTAGCTTATTTGTCTGCCCAAGCCGAACAAACCGGCAGCCGCCAGCTGGTAATACCCTTCAATCGCCAGGAGCTGGCCGACTTTTTGTGCGTCGATAGGAGCGCCATGTCGGCAGAGCTTGGCCGCATGCAGCGTGACGGTCTGATAGAGTATAATAAGAGGAATTTCCGCTTACTTTAGGGTACAGGCAATCAACATAGGAATCGTAATGGTAATGGGCGGCCTTGCCGCAAGGCTTCGCCCCCCTTCAAATGCTTCGAAGTCCGCCATGTATCAAAGACCTGCGAAAAATGTATCAAAGACCTACGAAAAATGTATCAAAGACCTGCGAAAAATTTTCCTTCAAAAATTGTCTGTATTATGTTATAAATATATTGCATGTTATTTTGCGCCAGTAGCTCAGGGGATAGAGTAGCACACTCCGAATGTGAAGGCCGCGGGTTCGATTCCCGCCTGGCGCACCAAACGAAACAGGGATGCTAAACGCAACCCTGTTTTTATATAGATAAACAAGCGGGAACCGAACCCTCTTGTACGCAAAACATCAGCTGACAAAAAACCGAACCCTCTATCAACTGCTGCCCGATGTAACTCTGCAGACAAAAAAACAAATTTTTCAAAATTTTTACATCTACAGGCGTCAAATCCATGTCGAAATTCGTCGAAATCCCGTCTCTGCTGACTTTTTGCTGAAAATTTCGAAAAAAAGTCTGCAAAATAACCTGTTTTGAAGACTTTTTTCCTCTTTTTTATGATTTTTTACATTTTTGCCTGTTTTTTCGTCCCCAAATTTACATTTTCTGGAATTTTGCTGACAAAATTTCAAATAAAAAAGAATTTTGTCAGCGCCGGTGAGTCACTGCCACCCATCAGAGCGCTCACGCTTTGCGGCGGGCGGAAGGGCTTATACGCCTGCAAACCAAAGATGCACCTTAAGCGTTAAATGAGCTTTAGGTGCATCCTTGATTTGTTATACTATTTTACAATACTGAAATGCGCGTCTGCTACTTCTTAATTTCGCATATTAATTTCGCATATTGATTTTGCATATTAATTTCGCATATTAATTTTGCATATCTGCATTATTGAAACTTCTTCATTCTTATACGCTTATATGCCATCAATACAGAAATTGCTGCAGCTGATCCGAGTAAAACGGTAAATCCGACTATAGGTAAACTGTCTGAAGTTTCCGGAGTCTCCAGGTCATCGCCTGTGTTATCGTTGTTTGCGTTATTATCGTTGGTGTTATCAACTTTTCCGTTATTATCTCCCGAGTCGTTGTTCCCACCTGTATTGTCCTGCGATCCGCCGCCTGTATTATTATCGCCTGTGCCGGCTGCTACCACGTTGACAGTCGCTTCAGCTTTTACAGAAGTTCCTTCTACTGTACCTTCAACAGTGAATTCTCCTGCTTCAGCTACCATTTTCTCCGTTACTTCGTCCCAAACAACAGCTACATCTTTTTTGGTTCCGTCATCATAAGTAGCTTCTACTCTGTCAGGCAGTTCAGGCAGTTTTCCAACCTGAGTATCTACTCGTACACCGGCTATTGACACGATTTCTGCTGATGTTTCTTCTTCTGTTCCCTGAGTAAGGAATACAGTTTCCTCTTCTTTTGTGCCGTCTTCAGCAGTAACTGTAATCTTTACGGCTGCTGCAGTGCTAAGCTGTCCGTCCAAGTCGTCGATAATTTCTGTATCTACAGTCGCGCCTTCTGATACGTCCACGCTCAGATTGTCTGCCGAGAAATCTCCGTTCAAGCTTATTACGGTATTTCCTCCGATAGTATCTATTACCTGGCCTCCATCATAGTTGATGGACTTGATATCCGTAGCGTTGGATTTTTCACCGTCATCTATCCAGATAGGGTTTGAGAAGGCAAAGCCCATTCCTTGGCCTTGTCCCTGACCGCCGTTTCCGGTAGTTCCTTGTTCACTGGTAACTTCCACACGATAGAATTCTCCGGCTTTTACATCGAGAGAAAGGGTAGTCTTGAACTCTTTAACGCCTTTGCCCTCCAGGTTTTTATTAAATACTACTTCAGACTGGCCTTCGGTTGCACTTCCGGTAATTTCATTTTTTATCAGCTTAACATTGACCAATCATTAATCTATATAACAGCGGAATCGATAGAAGCAGTATAACTTGGAAAGAAATGGAGCCATCACAGTTAAACAGCGCGCTGCAAACAGGGGCAATCGATGCATATTGTTCAGACGCATCTCTTGCCGGTACAGCTTTCCAAGAAGGATACGGAAAAATCATCTCCTACCCTTATGTGGATGATATAGGGTATGGCAATATGGTTATGGCAACTACTCAAGAAAAAATAGACGAAAACAGCGACTGGCTTCAGGAAATAGTAAATGTGAATTATCAGGTGATGGAAATGTCTGCACCGCTGGAAAACTATGGACTCTCTTCTGCAGAAGCTCTGGGTCTCAATCCTGAAGGCATATCTCTGGAAAACGGTAATTATCAATGGTGCTGGGATATGGAGGAAGAATATGTAATGTTTACGCGCAATCTCTGCAATTACCTGTATCAGATGGGTATATTCGATGAAATCCCTGATATGAATCAATTGTTCGACTTTTCCTTTTTGGAAACTCGCAGTCAAGAGTTTGTAAGATAAACGTAAAGAATAAGAAAGGTATGAAATTATAGCCAGCAAGTGACTATTTTCATACCTTTTTAAATTCATTTATTATCTCATGGATTATCTGTTTCTGATTGCCGGAAAGGCTTGCCCAGGTGTCAAACATGTCTGCCTGTTCAGATGTCAATTGAACTAGTCTCGTATCTTCTGCAAAAAACTGAGACAGACTTATTCCAAAGGCATCACAAATTTGCTCCAGCGTCGATATGGACGGAACCGTTCCGCGCCTATGGATATTGGCAATAGTGGAAGAAGACAGTCCCGACTCTAAGGATAATCTATAATCGCTCCAATTCCGTTCTTTCATAATTCTATCAATTCTTTCTATAACATCCAAGATATCACCTCCAACACTAAGATAATTTTAATGTTCTATTGAGCAATAAAATAGAGTTCAATTGTCATGTTTATGTTGCTCAATTGAGCAAAAAGTGATACAATTCATTTAAGTGGCCACAGCAACGCTATTATCAGAAAAGAGGAAAACACTGACTTCAATTTTAAAGTGTTTCTGGATGGTGTTCTCTTTGTGTACAAAAAATTCAAAAGTATAACGATTTTATGAGAGCAAACTCTGACAGTACTTCTGATTTTAGCGAAAGTAATAAAGTTTACTTATTACTGATAGGAGGATAAAATGAAAAAATTATTCGTATGTTTAGTCATATTGAGCATGATAATTTGCTGTGTGCCTGCTATGGCTTTTGCCAACAGCGAATCTGATACAGTCAAATCCGTTTCAAAATCTAAAGAAGCGACTAATCTGGACGAACAATTTACATCGCAGATAACTTTGTCTCTGCCTTCTGCTGAAGAACAGCTTGTTACCGACGTAGTATTTGTTTTAGATAAGTCTACCAGTACGGATATTGAGAATGAAGCTCTGAATATGTTAGAAAATTTGAAAGAGCAGGCTAACCAAACTGGCGCCAAGATAAAAGTCGGTGTAGTAATCTTTAACAAAATTGCTAATGAGACTTTAAGTCTTACCGAACTCAATGATGCTAACATGAGTTCAATTGAAAGCGCCATAAAGGAAGAAATCTCCAGCGGGACAAACCTCCATGCCGGTATACTGGCCGGCAAAGAAATGCTGGATAACGATCAAAGCGTTGACGCTAACAGAAAATATATGATAGTTGTCAGTGACGGTATAACATATATGTTCAACGAAGAGCCTACATCGGTTGCATGGTCCTGGACTGCTGACAGCGTTCAAAATTGGGCAGGACCAGATAACTGGTACGGAAAATACGGCAGCAATGATGCCCCAACTGACTGGAACCAGTATTTGAGCAACATCGGCGCTCAGATAGAAAAAGACGGTAACCAGTATGATTATCCATACGGTGATACGCCTGAAGTTTCAACTCCAGCTGAAGAATATACAGAGCATGCCAATTCAATAGATAAAGCTTTGTATCTTTCATATCAAGCATATCAAGAAGCAGCTGCGGCAGGATACAATTGCTATGCCATGACTGCCGACACAGGTACAGAATATGCTTGGGGTCCAAGCTTTATGACATATCTCGGCGGAGGAACTGATGTATCCTTTAATGATATTCAAAATGATATAGCTTATGCAGTATCGACAGGAAGCTATGTTATAGACACTATGGGTAATGATGAACTGGACGGAAAAGCTTATAACTTTGATTTCATCAATGAGCTTGACAAAATTGATGTGTCTGTAGGCGGAACAAAACTGGATAAAGAAAAGGTTGCTGATAATCATTATGGCTTTGGGAAAACTGCTTCCGGCTATAGATTTGAAGTCATATATTATCCTGAAGGAACCGAAAACTCCAACGGTGAAGAATGCATAAAATGGCTTATCAATGAGGATATTTCCAATTTCAGCAGAGTACAGCTCATATATTCTGTGCAGTTGATCAACCCTCAGACAGAAGAAGGAACTTATGGACAGTACGACAAAAACGGTAGTCAAGGGTTCGATGGACTTTACACTAACAACTCTGCAGTGCTTTATCCTGTCGACAGCGACGGAGTTGCCGGTGAAGCCCAGGTGTTTAATAAGCCTACTGTTTCTTACGTAGTTGAAAAAACAGATGTAACTGAGCCAAATTCCCCTGCAGACAGCGAAGAAGAACAGATGCCGGATGATAGCAGTGATGTAACTTCCGACACACCAAAGACAGAAGACAGCAGCACCATGACAGCCGCTCTGATAATCATGGCTGCATCTGCCGGAATCTTTGCCGCTTTGCTGAGGAAGAGAAAAACATCTGTTTAAAGCTAAGCAAAAATGAAAAGAGAAATCATTGAGGGCCAATATTTTGGTGCCTGGAAAGTGCTAAAATATGATGGCTGCTATGATCACAAAAAATCCTATTATATATGCCAATGCATGAATTGCGGCGGCATATACAGAGTAAGGGCTGATAAGATGAAAGCCGGCAGGAGCACTCAATGCGCTCCGTGTGCCAGAAAAAATCACGCCCGAAAAAAACACACACCTATGTTGAAAGAATAGCACGATTATATTATAAAAAAACAAGAGCTGCCGCACGGTTTCACGATTATTTATAAATCGTACGCCGGAGCGGCGGCTCCTTTCACATTTTTTATTTTTTAATCAGTCTAATCTTTGCCGACTTTACTCATTCTAAATATTTTATAATCCAAGTTCTTCATCTATTAAAACAACTTTGCCCTTCATTCCTGTCATCGGTCCCCACAATACGGTCATGCCATTGCATATTCTGTCAGGGCTCTTGCAATCATAGCACTTATCTGCCTTAACTGCGCAAGGCGTATTTTTCTTAAGCTGTTTCGCACGTCCGGGAGCAGCTACGTTACGCGCCCTATGTATAGCATCTTCATATGTTTCAACCAGTTTGTTGCGTCCAATAACAAAGTAAACCTCCTGATGACCAAACAAAGTCGCTGATATTCTGTTGCCTACGCCATCAATATTTACCATTTCGCCTGTTTCAGCTAAAGCGTTAACAGATGTTAAATATATCTCTGAAGTCATCGATTTTTTCCTCGCCATGTCAGCATCTTGCTTCCAGTGCCAACTTACATCATTATGTTCAGAAAGCATCTGATACAAACCTATGCTTTCTATAGTTCCGGAGCCGCCTATTCCTACAGTCTTACCGTCTATACATTCATTTAAATACTCAGCGGCTTCTTCTCCGTTTTTAAAAATAAGCACTTCATATCCTCTTTGTTTTAAATTTTCGATTACCTTTGAAAAGTCTGTCATTTTGATTGCTCCTTAAAATTTTATTGTCATTTATTATACACCCGGTATAAAGGAAATGCAAAAATACTTTTATTTTTTGTGAACACCTGTTTACTTTTTGTTCTTTTCATGATATATTTAATTTGAAGAAAAGGAGGAAATGCCATGGCAGCATTGAAAGAACGCGAGCAAAAAATTCTTGAATATATGAAAGAAGAAATAAGAACAAAAGGGTATCCGCCTACTGTAAGGGAAATTTGCGGTGCATTGGGCATCAAATCAACATCTACTGCTCATAAGGATATTGAGAGTTTGGTTAAGCAGGGATATTTAGTCAAAGACCCTTCAAAGCCACGCGCACTCATGGTTGTAGACCCGGATGGAGATGCCGCTTCATGGAACAATTCTTTTTCCAACATTTCCTCTTCCGAGCGCAGCGATATTATAGATATACCTATCATAGGAAGAGTTGCTGCCGGAACACCTATTCTGGCAGAGCAAAATATAGAAGACACTTTCCCAATACCTGCAAGATATGCATCGTCCGGAACTAACTATATGCTAAAAGTCCGTGGTGAAAGCATGGTTGAAGCCGGTATTATGGATGGCGATTTTATTCTCGTTCAACAAGCTGATACAGCCGACAATGGTGAAATTGTGGTCGCAATGATCGACGGATTTGAAAGTGAAGCGACGGTCAAAACATTCTACAGAGAAAATGGCCACATAAGGCTTCAGCCCGAAAACGCATCAATGAGTCCTATAATCGTCAACGATGTTAAAATCCTTGGCAAAGTCAAAGGCGTATTCAGATATTTCAACTAAAAATCGCTTCATATAGCACAAGTTGTGCAAAAGTTTTTCGGACTGCAGTACATATGTACATGCAGTCCTTTTATAATTAATCTGTTTCCCTTTCCCTTTTCATTTTTTTATTCTTATGTTATTATATTCATCGGCTGAAATTTATAAGAGCAAAAATGTCTGAAAACAAAAGGAGATATTGAAATGAGCTTACTAACAGCAGAAAATGTGACTCATGGCTTCGGTGCTCGCCAAATATTGGAAGAGGCGTCCTTCCGCTTGTTAAAAGGTGAGCACATAGGCCTAATCGGGGCCAATGGTGAAGGTAAGTCCACATTTTTAAATATAATAACAGGAAAAATCACACCTGACCAAGGCAAAATTACATGGGCTCGTCATGTTAAGGCCGGATATTTAGACCAACACAGTGTATTGAAAAAGGGAATGACCATAAGAGAAGTGTTAAGAACTGCCTTTGATGAGATGTATAATCTTGAAAAAGACATGTTGAATCTTTATGAAAAAATGTCTTCTGCTGATGATGCTAAAATTGAAAGCATGATGGAAGAAGCAGGCGAAATACAGCAGATGCTTGAAACAGGCGGGTTCTATCAGCTGGACACAAAAATAGAAGAAGTCGCCGGTGGTTTGGGATTGGCTGATATAGGCCTTGATAGAGATGTAGACGACCTTTCGGGAGGTCAAAGGACGAAGGTATTATTAGTAAAATTATTACTTGAAAATCCGTCTATATTAATTCTGGATGAGCCAACCAATTATTTGGACCATCAGCATATTCTATGGCTCACAAGATATTTGCAGGAATACGAAAACGCTTTTATTCTTGTTTCCCATGACATGGAATTTCTCAATTCTGTGGTAAATGTCATCTACAATTTGGACGGCGGAAGTCTTACACGCTATACAGGCAATTATGAAGATTTTAAACGAATGTATGAAGTACAAAGAGAACAAGAATTAAAAGCTTACCAGAGGCAGCAGGCAGAAATAGAAAAGCTGGAAGACTTCATTGCCAGAAATAAAGCCCGCGTAGCTACACGGGGAATGGCCAACTCAAGGCAAAAACAACTGGATAAAATGGAAATCCTGGAGAAACCTCAGCAAAAAATACGTCCTGAATTCAATTTTCTCATGGCACGTACTCCAAGTCGTTTCATCGTAGAAGCAAAAGACCTGGTCATCGGCTATGACGCCCCGTTGACAAAACCCGTTTCTTTTACTGTCGAGAGAGGAGAAAAAATTGCAATCACAGGGACCAACGGACTGGGTAAAACAACGCTTTTAAAAACCATACTTGGTCAATTACCGCCCATAAGCGGGCAAGTCGTTTTAGGAGACTATCTCTTTCCGGGCTATTTTGAGCAAGAAAGCGGAAGAGATGAAGAAGCAACTGCACTTGAAACCTTCTGGGCAGAATATCCTTCCATGGAAAACAGGGAGGTAAGGCTATGTCTTTCTAAGTGCGGTCTTACCAACGAGCATATAACCAGTCAAATGCGAGTTTTAAGCGGCGGAGAAAACGCAAAGGTGCGGCTTGCTATAGTTATGAACAGAGAGCACAACTGGCTAATCCTGGACGAGCCTACAAATCATTTGGACATAGATGCTAAAGAAGAATTGAAAAAAGCATTAAGCCAATACCCCGGAACAATTCTTTTGGTTTCCCACGATCCTTGTTTTTATGAAAGTTTTATTACACGTACGCTTAATGTTGAAGACTGGACTACAAAAATAATTTAAATATTGTATTAAAAAGCTGTGCCTAAAATATAATTTAAGCACAGCCTTTTTTTATCCTATTATCAAAGGTACAAAAACAGGTACAAGTATACTTAAAACAACACCCGACACGAAAGAATATACTGCTATATCACTCCTGGTGGATTTTTCCACTATAGGAAGGCACACATCCATGGCAGCCGCACCCGGCATGCCGGTAGTCTCAATATATCCTATTTTTTTTGCGATCAGAGGAATAAAAACTATAGAAAGCAATTCTCTCATCACATTATGCAAAAATGAAACGGCACTGGCAGTCAGATATCCGGCTTCCATTATTATTCCGGGAGCTAAAGTATACCAGCCAAAGCCACTGCCTATTGCAAGACATTCTTTAAGGCTCAGTCCGAGGAAAGGACTTGCTGCTGCTGCACCTATCAGCGTCCCTACGATAACAGCAATAGGAAATGCCAATATTCTAAAGCCTACTTTCCTGAAATTTTCTATAACGGTTCCATCAAGCCCTAAGTCAAGACCTACAAATACCAACAATAAGCATAATCCTATTTTAATTCCCAATCCTGCGGCAGCATCAAATGCTTCCATATTGCCTGCAAAAGACTTTCTTATTACAAAATATCCCATAATCATACCCGCTATTACAGATATGATTATAAGAATGGTCATCAGATTACCGCCCTTTTTCTCTTCTTCAATTTCCTCTATCTCTTCATGTGCTTCATGTATAGCATTCTCTATGATCTCTGTTTCCGCTTCTTTTTTTCTTAATCTGCCATATTTATCAATACCCATAAAGTTCCTTATAATAAATATAGCAGCAATGGAGCAAAGCATAACTGCAATGGTCATTATAAAAGCGGACAACCCTATGGAACTGAGATTCCGGGTTATCTCCTCATTAGCCCCCATCCTCAGTCCCATCAGCAAAACCAGTATGGTTATTGCCACCATCTGCACTTTTCCTGTCCACAAAAGCCTTTCTTTATACTCGCGCAGCCTGCTCCCTATTATGTATCCTACCAATGTAATACCAAGATATAATACTAAATCACTCATCGACTATCCTTCACTCCTACACAATATATAATAGCTAATTATCATTATATATTTTACAAGCAAAAAAATCTACTATGGCGTCATATAGCGTCATTAAAAATTTTGGCATAAAAATTGCTCATAGTTAAATAAAAAAGCAAATACAATTAAACACTATGGAGGACGTCTACAATGTATAGCAGAAAACAAATCTTAGATTTTGCTTTTCAAGAAGCTATCAACCACTACCATTTCAAGAGTATAAAAAAAGAAATCGAGGAACAAGTCTTAGAAGCCGGTATGCGTACATATGCGAAACGTGAAGGTTTTGAATTTACCGATGAAGAAATTCATTCCACTATAGTTGCAGGAATAGAAACATTGAACAAGTCAGGTGAAGATTTTACGCTTAAACTCAAGAAGAGAGCATGAAAGCTCTCTTTTTTACAACTGATGTTTTATTTTTTTTCGTGCGAAAGTCGCTTGGGGAATATTAAGGAAATCTGCCGCAGCCCTTGTCGTTTTACATTTTTCAAGCGCAAAAGCTATAAGTTTCTTTTCCTGTTTATCCATTATTTGATTAAAATCCATCTTTTCATCAGCGCTCTTTTCTTTCCTTATATCGACAGCTTCAAACTCATATATACTCTCATTGATCAGCATGTCAACGGTCATGCTGTCTATGATTTTTCCCTTTTCCAAAATATACAACCGATGTACGGTGTTTTCCAGTTCTCTTACATTTCCAGGCCAATGGTACTCCTTAAGCTCCTCCAGGGCAGCTTTGGAAAACTCCTTTTTTATTCCGTACTTTGTACTGTATCCTTGTATAAAAGCCTCCGCAAGACAAACTATATCGTCTTTTCTCATTCTTAAAGGCGGAACGTTTATCATGCAAATATTCAAGCGGTAATAAAGATCTTCTCTAAACATGCCTTCACTTACCAGTTTTTTCAAAGGGATATTATTTGCGCATATCACTCTGACATTTACATGTTTAGGACGTGTTCCGCCTACTTTATAATACGTATTTTCCTGCAAAACTCTTAAAAGCTTAGACTGCATTGAAAGCGGCAGACTGCCTATCTCATCCAAAAAAAGAGTTCCATTATTAGCCAATTCAAAATACCCTTCTTTTCCGTCAGCTTGAGCTCCCGTAAAAGACCCCTTCTCATATCCAAAAAATTCAGACTCAGCCAGGCTTTCCTGAATAGTCGCACAATTGATTTTCACACAAGGTTTGTCGCGTCTAGGGCTGTTTTGATGAAGCAGGTTGAAAACTTTCTCTTTTCCGACGCCGGTTTCTCCTTGAATTATCACATTGCAGTCGTATTGAGCTACATTGAGGATTTCTTCAACCATTTGCTCAGTCACATCGCTCATGTAAATAAAATCATCTATTTTCTTTGCTGCATTTTGTGTCCGTTCTCGTTTCCTTACAGGCATAAAGTTTTTTTGAATTTTTATATTTTTTATATATTCATCTAATACTCTCAGATTAGGAATGATGCTGCGTATTAAAGAAACTGCAAATTCATAGGCTCCTTTTACATAGCCGTCAAGAGTGTAGTGAATCACTTCTTTGCCGAAGCAATCGGCTATCAAAAGCCCTTGCGCATAATTGCTGTTCATTCCCGTATAGCATACCATTCCGTTATCTTTTACCATGCAATTAGCTATAGTTTCAGAACCCTTTATGCTTTCCAAGTTGACAACAACATCTGCAAGTTCTCCCTTCTCACCATCCATCAATATTCCAAGAGCCTCCATTGGCATGCTTATATCTAAAAAGTATATTCTGTCTGCTAAATTTGAAAAAGATTTTTCCAGCGCTTCTCTTTCGTATATATGCATGTAACTGCTGTCCATGACCAACACATTTGTTATCTTTGTCCCTGTATCATGGCCGCTTTCTGCTGACATCTTTGCATAAAACATTGCTTCTATCGGGTTTGTTCCTATTATTATTGTTTTAGTAATATTCATTTTTTTCAATTCCGCAGAAATATTACACAAACTCCCCTCTTCTTCCAACGCTCTCATCAAATATTTGGTGTCATCATCTTTAAAGTCTTCCTGCTTAACAATTTGCGCGCTTTCAAAACATATAGCATACCCTTTGCATCTGACTTGTCCATAGGCTATATTTACAGATGTGATTTCTTCCAGGCGAAGAGGAAGTCCTGCCAATGGGGTAAGGCATATAACTCTATCGCCAACGTTAAAATGCTCATCGCTCTCAAAATCCGAAGAAATTTCAACTATTACTCCCGAAAACAAACCACTGCTTTCAGTGTACGGATTATGAAATTTATTTCTTTCATTTACTATCTTCATGATTCTGGCTTTAATCTGTTCTTCATCATAGCCGCATATACTGCATATCTGATTAAAGTTGCTTCTTTCAAAATCTATTATTTCAACAGATATTTTCATTTCCTTAGGCTTTAATTTCATGGAATTATCCAGTTTCCAAGCGGTAACCGGAATATTTCCCTTAGGTTCAATTACTCTATCTAATCCAAAACCCTTCATAAGATCCTCTTTTCTTCAATACTGTGATTCATTTTCAGCTCATTTTTTTATTATTGTATCATTTCTAAATCAAGATTGCTACTGTTTTCGCCGAAATTGGAGCTTTACCACATTGTTAAATTTGGCACAAATCTTGCTCTAAATATTTACACAATCTTAACACGAAATTATCAAGGAGACAGAGATGAAATTCAAGAATTTTCTAAAAGCATTTATCAAATTCTCGCCTGTATTTCTGTTGGCAGGCTTGATGATCGCCGGTTATGACGCCCTCATCGCAGCACCTATTGCAGCAATTTATGCCTTTGTGGTAGCAGGAGCAACGGAAAAAATTAAATTCCAGGATTCCATAAACGCTGCTATGAAAAGTGTCAGCAACATTCTGGTTGCTCTATTCATTCTGATGTTTGCTTATGCCATGGCAAGTCTGTTTATGAGTTCCGGAGTAGGCGCATCAGTAGTAAACTTGGCTCTTTCCTTGGGAGTTACCGGTAAATCCGTAGCCGTTGTCGGTATCGTTTGTACCAGTATATTATCTGTAGCTACAGGTACGTCCTGGGGAACCTTTGCAGCCTGTGTTCCTATCTTCATGTGGCTCAGCCACATTGTTGACGGCAACCCTTATCTCACAGTGTGTGCAATTGCAGGAGGAGCCTGTTTTGGAGACAATATCGGTCTCATTTCAGACACTACTATCGTTTCCTCAGGTATCCAAGGCGTACAAGTAGTAGACAGGATAAGACACCAAGGAGTATGGTCTATAATGTGTCTCGTCCTTGCTTCCATTGCATTTCTCATTGCAGGTATCGCAATGGGGCTGCCGTCAGAGTCAGTTAACGGCGCCGCTGTAGTCGCTCAAATACCTGATAACGTATGGGATGTTTTGGAAGCTGAACGTCCTGCCGCTATTCCGCTTTTAGAGCAAATTGCCAGCGGAGTTGCCATGTACATGATAATTCCTCTGTTGCTTGTAATAGGCTTGGCTGTATGCGGCTTTAACACATTCATATGTATAGGTTCAGGCTTAGTCTCCGCATATATACTTGGTCAATTTGCCAACACTACCGGAACATTAAACTCATTTCTTGACCAGTGCATGGCCGGTTTTTCAGAAGCAGGCGGCTGGGTAGTAGTAATGATGATGTGGGTAGCTGCTTTCGGCGGCGTAATGCAGGAAATGAATGCTTTTGAGCCGCTTGCAAAGCTGGTAGTAAAATTATCAAAAAAGGTGCGTCATCTGATGACGTGGAACGCTATGCTTTCTCTTCTGGGAAATGCCACTCTTGCCGATGAAATGGCTCAAATCGTAACCATCGGTCCTGTTATAAAAGGTATATTAGATGATAACGTAGAAGGCAGCGAAGAAGACATGTACAAGCTCAGACTCAGAAACGCTACTTTCGGAGATGCCATGGGAGTGTTTGGCTCACAATTAATTCCTTGGCACGTTTATTTGGCATACTATGTAGGTATTGCTGTAGGAGTTTATCCTCTTATAGAGCTTTCGCCTTTAGATTTTTTAAGATATAATTTCATGGCTTACATAGCAGTAATTTCTCTGATATTGCTTACCGTGACCGGTTTGGACAGATTTATTCCTCTGTTTAAGCTTCCAAAAGAGCCTGATGTAATGTTGAAAAAGAATCTTCCGAAAGACAATCAGCCGAAAAAAAACGATAACTAAAAAACACACACAGTTTAAAGCCCCTGAACAGCAGGAATATAGCTATATCAGGGGCTATAATTTAAAAGCTTTTTTTATTTTTGATTTTTAACTACTGCCTGAGCCGCAGCCAACCTTGCTACAGGAACTCTGAAAGGCGAGCAGGAAACGTAGTTCAGTCCGAGCTCATGGCAGAACTCTATAGACCTAGGATCTCCGCCATGTTCTCCGCAAATTCCCAGCTTTATCTTCGGTCTGGTTTGCCTTCCCAAAGCGACTGCATTCTTTATCAGTTTGCCTACGCCGCCTATATCAATAGTCTGGAACGGATCATCTTCAAGAATGCCCTTCTTCACATACTCTTCTATAAGCTTTCCTGTATCGTCCCTTGAAAAGCCGAAGGTCATCTGGGTAAGGTCATTGGTTCCGAAAGAGAAAAACTCAGCTTCTCTGGCAATCTCATCGGCCACAACAGCTGCTCTTGGAACTTCGATCATGGTTCCTACCATGTATTCCATTTTGATTCCAGCTTCTTTAATGCATCTGTCAGCAGTAGCCACTACTGTTTCCTTAACATTGCGCAGCTCTTCTTCAGAACCCACAAGAGGTATCATGATTTCAGGCACTATCTCAATGCCGTCTTCCCGGCTCACTTCTATTGCCGCTCCTATTATGGCCTCCGTTTGCATAACAGCGATTTCCGGAGCAGTAACAGCCAGACGGCATCCTCTATGGCCTAACATGGGATTCATCTCATGCAATTCATCCACCTTGGCAGCCAACTTATCATAAGAAACATTCATCATCTCTGCCAGCTGTCTTATATCTTCCTCATCGGTAGGCAGGAATTCGTGTAAAGGTGGGTCCAAAAGCCTTATGGTGACAGGCCTTTCTCCCATAACTTTATATATGCCTTTAAAATCTTCTTTTTGATAAGGTTCTATAACGTCCAAAGCTGCTTTTCTTTCTTCCGGCGTGTCGGATAAAATCATTCTCCTGATGGCAGGGATTCTATCCTCGTCAAAGAACATATGCTCAGTTCGACAAAGGCCTATGCCCTCAGCGCCGAACTCCACTGCTTGTTTGGCATCTCTTGGATTGTCGGCATTGGCTCTGATCTTAAGTTCTCTTATGTCATCAGCCCATTCCATGAATTTGGCAAAGTTTCCGGAGACTTCAGGGTCTACGGTTTTGATGCTTCCTTCATATACTTTGCCGCTGCTGCCGTCTATGGAGATATAGTCTCCTTCTTTGTAAGTTTTATCTCCGGCTGCTAACGTTTTCGCTTCTTCGTTTACACGAATCTCGGAACATCCGGCAACACAGCACTTGCCCATTCCTCTGGCCACTACGGCGGCGTGAGAAGTCATTCCTCCTCTTGCTGTCAATATGCCCTGAGCCGCTACCATACCTGCCAAATCTTCAGGGGAAGTCTCTTCTCTTACCAGCAGAACCTTTTCACCTGCCTGAGCCGCGTTCACGGCTTCTTCAGCAGTGAAATATATCTTGCCGCAAGCTGCCCCCGGAGACGCCGGAAGGCCTGTCGCTATAGCCTCAGCTGCCTTAAGTTCCTCTTTGTCAAACATAGGGTGAAGAAGCTGATCTATCTGCTCAGGCTCAAGCCTGGTGATAGCCGTTTCCCTGTCTATAAGGCCTTCTTCCACCATATCTACGGCAATCTTGATAGCTGCTTGCGCAGTTCTCTTACCGCTTCTGGTTTGCAGCATGTACAGCTTGTTTCTTTCAATGGTAAATTCCATATCCTGGACATCTTTATAATGTTTCTCCAGGAGGTCGGCAATTTTGACAAAATTTTTATAAGCTTCGGGGAAAGCTTCAGCCATCTTATCGATATTTAGAGGAGTTCTTACTCCTGCTACCACATCTTCTCCCTGAGCGTTTACCAAAAATTCTCCGAATATTTTCTTAGTTCCGTCAGCAGGGTTTCTCGTAAACGCAACTCCTGTTCCGGATGTGTCGCCCATGTTGCCGAAAACCATGGACTGGACATTTACAGCAGTGCCCAAGCTGCCTGAAATTCCGTTTAATTTTCTGTAAAGAATAGCTCTGTCGTTGTTCCAGGATCGGAATACGGCTTTAACAGCCTCAACCAGTTGCACTTTTGGATCCTGCGGGAAATCCTTCCCCGTGCTTTCTTTTACTATTTCTTTGTAGCCTTCAATGACTTTTTCCAAATCTTCGGCAGTAAGGTCCACATCGTACTTAACTCCTTTTGCTGCCTTTTGGCCGTCAAAGACTTTATCAAATTTGGATTTCGGTATTTCTAATACTACATCTCCAAACATTTGGATGAACCTTCTATAGCTGTCCATCGCAAATCGTCTGTTCTCTGTAAGTGCTGCCAAACCTTCAACGCTTTCGTCGTTAAGACCCAGATTTAAAATAGTGTCCATCATACCCGGCATAGATATTACTGCTCCGGAGCGAACTGAAACCAGCAGAGGATTTTCGCTGCTTCCGAAAGTTTTGCCGGTAACAGCCTCCAGTTCCTCTATCTTCTCATAGATTGCTTCAATGATGTCATCAGCTACAGTCTGATTTTCCTTGTAATACCTGTTGCATGCCTCTGTAGTGATAGTAAATCCGAAAGGAACAGGCAGACCTATCTTGGTCATTTCAGCCAGATTGGCTCCCTTTCCTCCCAAAAGGCTCCTCATGTCCTTAGAGCCTTCATTGAATGAGTAAATAAATTTTTCTGTCATGTTTCTCCATTTCTGTTATCAGAACGATAACCTTTCTTCGATATACGCGCGCACCTCCGACACAGGAACTCTGACTTGTTCCATAGTATCTCTGTCGCGAATAGTAACGCATCCGTCGGTTTCCGTATCGAAGTCTACGCAAATGCAGAATGGAGTTCCAATTTCGTCTTCTCTCCTATATCTCTTGCCGATTGAACCCGCTGCATCGAAGTCAACCATGAAATACTTTGAAAGTTCTTCATAGATTGGCTCCGCGATTGGTGATAACTTCTTTGCGAGAGGAAGCACGGCAGCTTTAAACGGAGCAAGCGCAGGGTGGAATTTCAGAACGACCCTGGTGTCTTCCTTACCGTTTGAATCTGTCAAGACCTCTTCGCTATATGCATCAATTAGGAATGCCAGTGCAACTCTATCAGCTCCTAACGATGGCTCAATAACATATGGCACATATTTTTCTCCGCTTTCAGAATCCACATAGCTTAAATCCTGATTGGAGGTATTTATGTGCTGAGTCAAGTCGAAATCGGTTCTGTCGGCAATTCCCCACAGCTCGCCCCAACCGAATGGGAAAAAATATTCGATATCTGTGGTTGCATTGCTGTAATGTGACAATTCCTCTTTCTCATGATCTCTGGTTCTTATATTTTCCATGGTCATGCCAAGACTTTTTAAGAAGTTGACACAATACTCTTTCCAATATTCGAACCATTCTATATCAGTACCCGGCTTGCAGAAAAATTCCAGTTCCATCTGTTCAAATTCTCTTGTTCTGAAAGTGAAATTTCCCGGCGTTATTTCGTTTCTGAAAGATTTACCTATCTGGGCAATGCCGAAAGGTATCTTCTTCCTGGCGGATCTCTGTACGTTTCTGAAATTGACAAATATACCCTGCGCTGTCTCCGGTCTGAGATATATCTCCGATTTGGAATCTTCAGTAACTCCCTGGAAAGTCTTGAACATAAGGTTAAACTGTCTGATCCCGGTAAAATCAGACTTGCCGCATTCCGGACATGCAATTTTGTTGTCGGAGATATACTTCTCCAGCTGCTCGTTTGACCATCCGTCTACGATAACGTCATTTATTCCGTGTTCGTGCATGTAATCCTCTATCAGCTTATCGGCTCTAAACCTGGATTTGCACGCGCGGCAATCTATCAACGGATCGGAAAATCCGCCCACATGTCCTGAAGCTACCCATGTTTTAGGATTCATCAGTATGGCTGCGTCAAGTCCCACGTTATACCTGGATTCCTGAACGAATTTTTTCCACCAGGCTTTTTTTACATTGTTTTTAAATTCAACGCCCAAAGGACCGTAATCCCATGTATTTGCCAATCCTCCGTAAATTTCAGAGCCTGGGAATATAAATCCTCTGTTTTTAGCAAGTGCTACGATTTTTTCCATAGTTACTTTGTTTTCCATATCTGATAAAACCCTACCTATCTATTTCTTTTTTCTATTTTTGTTTTTAGTCCTTATAGTCTGTCGTCAATATCGTCTGCGATATCGTCCAACTTTTCTTCTGCTGCATCGAAAGCTTCTTTTACGTCTTCACTTACGTCATCTTTCTTATCCTTTATACCTTTCAACACATCAGTTGCGGCATTTTTCACTGTGTTGTAAGCTCCTGCTCCCTTTTCCTTGATGTCATTGACCACTTCCGGTGCTTTTTCTTTGACGTCATTGGCTACGGCGCTGCCCTTGGCAACTACTTCGTCTACAACTGCAGAACCTTTTTCTTTGACATCGCTGGCAAGTCCTTCCGCTCTCTTTGATACATCCACAACAGTTCCGTCGTCCTTAGTAAGCTCTATCTGGCATCTGAAACCAAACGCAGCAACAGCTGCCGCAATGATACCCCAAGGAGCTACTATAGTTCCTATGATGCCAACGTTAAGCGGAAGATTAACGATGGTCTCATCATCTTTCTTGATGGTGATCTTAGTAACGTTGCCCTTTTTTACCAACTCCTTGATCTTTGAAACTGTCTCATCGGCAAAATCGCCGGCCTTGTTGCCGGGTTTGATGTTAACCGTTTCTTCAATGGCAATTATAGCGTCTACAACGCTGCCTTCCGCCGCTTCCAATGCTTCTTTAGCTTCTTTGTATGATACGCCTGTTCTGTCTTTAACCAATTCGATTTTCTCTAAAGTAATTTCCATAACAATACCTCCATTTTTTAAATTTGAAAAAAGCTTTCGCTTTTTAGATTTCGTATATCCATATGATAGGAAATGTATTCCTTTATAATTGTTTGCAATTTTTCTTGCAGAGATTCATCAAGTGCAAGTTTTTCAAAGGCTGCCATGGGCTGTTTCTGAAAATACTTTAATATATCTATTATACCAATATCCTCATGATAAATCAATGGTCGTTCCCTTTCTTTTGACAGCTCTTTGGCACAATCTGCGCATACGATTCCGCCTTCCTCTACGCTGAAAAAAATCTTACTCTTGACTGTTTTATTGTCTGTTTCCCTGCCGCTTCCGGTATCCAGCTCCTTGCCGCAGCAGGCGCACCTTTCAAGCGCCGGCATGGTTCCAAGAGCGTCAAGTAATTTTATCAAATAAGCCAAAACTAAGGTGCCATGCTTTTTTGTACGTTTTTCAAGAGCTTCCATAAAGTCCAGCAGCAAAGCAAAGATTCGCGGCTGCGGCAACTCTTCCGGCAAAGTTTTTTCAGTAAGCTCCAGTACGTATGATGCTGCCATATATTTATCTAAATCTTCGCCCAAACTGTAATAGCTTTTCAGCACCTGTCCGCTGTTGAGATTATAGCTTTCTCTGTTTTTAAAAAGCTCATATCTGCCGTAACTGAACGCTCTTACGGAAAGGGCGGACTTGTTGCGTCCGCCTTCATTCATGCTGGTTCCCACGCTTATTTTTCCGAATTTTTTAGAAAACAATAAAATCATCCTTCGGCCGCCCAGCGCTTTTACCTGGCGCAGAACGATACCTTCAGTATCTGTTACCATATCCTTTACATCTGTTCCTTATATCCAAAGTTTGATAAGGCAAAGTCTGAATCTCTCCAATTTTCCTTTACCTTTACCCAAAGCTCCAAAAATACTTTGCATCCCAAAAGACCTTCTATTTCCAGTCTGGCGCTTTTGCCGATACCTTTTAGCTTCTTTCCTTGCTTTCCTATGATTATCGCCTTATGAGACTTCTTTTCACAGTATATCACCGCGCTTATTCTGGCGATGCTGTTTCTGCCCCCTTCATCTCTGCCTTCTTCTTTAAAACTCTCTATTTCCACAGCCACGCCGTGAGGCACTTCGTCATCGAGATACATTAAGACTTTTTCCCTGATTATCTCGCTTACGATGAATTTTTCCGGGTGGTCTGTAACCATATCGGCAGGGAAATACATGGGTCCTTCTTCAAGATATTTTTCTATTCCTCTTGTAAGCTTGTCTACGTTCTGGCCGTTGACAGCCGAAGTTCCGTATATATCCTGAAAAATTCCCATCTCTTCGTATTCGTCATATATTTTGCGGAATTCTTCAGGCTCCATCTTATCTATTTTGTTTATTACCAAAATTTTCGGCGTCTTGATTTCTTTGAGCATCTCAATGATGTACTTGTCTCCCGGCCCTTTGGAAAGGTCCGAATCCACCAGAAACAACAGCACATCTACCTCTTTGAAAGTCTTTATAGCCGATTCGGTCATATAATTTCCCAGCTTGCTGTGAGGCTTGTGTATCCCCGGCGTATCGATAAAGACCATCTGCACACCGGAATCGTCCTCAGCTTCGTTTCTCGTATATATTCCTCTGATGGTATTTCTCGTGGTTTGAGGCTTATCTGTCGCTATAGCTATTTTTTCGCCCAGTATAGCGTTCATCAAAGTCGACTTCCCTACATTGGGGCGTCCTATAATCCCTACAAATCCTGTTTTCAAATGTTATTATCCTTTCTTATCTTTTTGCTGAACTTGCATTCGAAATCAAAGTCTGAATCCTTTAGGCAATATTTCATTCATAGTCATAATATCTAAGGAATCCGCATTATCGCCCGTTATAATTTTAAATTCATCATCGCAAAATTCCTTCATGAACTGACGGCATATGCCGCATGGCCACACTGCCCCTTCTCCCGATACCACTGCTATCGCCTGAAATTCTCTTGCGCCTTCGGAAATAGCTTTGACAAAAGCGGTTCTTTCTGCGCAAATGGTTCCTCCCAAAGATGAGTTTTCCACATTAACTCCGGTAAACACCCGGCCGTCTTTAGATAGCAACGCGGCTCCTACTTTAAACTTGGAAAACGGCGCATATGCCTTGTTTACCATATCCTGCGCCTTCTCATAAAGCTCTCTGTATGTCATACGCTTCTACCTCCTCAAATCCACATGTTCCATTACATGTTCTTCTTTTTCCCTCATTATTGCCTTTTCATCATCGTCCATGTGATCGTATCCCAGCAGATGAAGCAAGCTGTGAACCAGCAGGTACACCATCTCCCGCTCAAAGCTATGACCGTACTCCTCCGCCTGCTGCTGCGCTCTCTCAACGCAGATGACCACATCTCCGAGGCATAGCTCGCCTTCAGAAGGCATCTGCTCTTTATCTTCAAACTGAGGAAAAGAAAGAACGTCTGTAACGCTGTCCACATTCCTGTATTCAGCGTTAAGACTTTTTATCTCTTCCGGTTCAACCAGAGTAAGGCTTATTTCAGCTCTGTCGGTGTCGATTCCTTCTTCCCCCATGAGGAAGTCTCCCGCTTCTTGCATCTTCTCCAGCATCTTGCAATCTAACTTCTGCCCTTCGTCTATATATATGTTCATTCTTCCGTTTCCTCCGGGTATTTCTTATAAAAACGGTCATAAGCGGTGATTATCCTCTTTACCAGTTCATGACGCACCACATCCGTTTCTTTCAGATAGCAGAAATCGATGCCTTCTACATCTTTCAACACGCGAGAAGCTTCCACCAGACCTGATTTTTTCCCCTTAGGCAAATCTACCTGGGTAACATCTCCCGTAACGACAACTTTAGAGCCAAAGCCCATTCTGGTCAGAAACATCTTCATCTGCTCTCTCGTAGTGTTCTGAGCCTCGTCGAGAATTATGAATGAATTGTCCAGAGTTCTTCCTCTCATATAAGCCAGGGGAACTACTTCAATAGCTTCTTTTTCCTTAAGCCTTATGGCTGCATCTCTTCCCAGCACGTCATAGAGCGCATCGTACAGAGGCCTTAAGTACGGGTCCACTTTGTCCTGCATGTCTCCCGGCAAAAATCCCAATCTCTCTCCTGCTTCTACCGCAGGTCTTGTAAGGATGATTTTCTGGACTTCTTTATTCTTAAAGGCATTGACTGCCATCGCTACTGCTATATATGTCTTTCCTGTTCCGGCAGGTCCTATGCCGAATACGATATCTCTCTTTCTTATGCTTTCCACATAAAGCCGCTGCCCGAGAGTTTTCGGCTTTAAAGGTTTTCCTTTATGGGTAAAGCATATTATGTCCTTCGATATATTGCTTTCTTTATAGGAAAGCCCCTCTTTTTTCAGTCCTATGACATATCCGGCCTTCTGCCTGCCCAAACCCTCTCCCGATGCGATGATATTCATAAATTCATCGATTATGCCTTGTGCAGTGTCAAGAGATTTTTCCTGTTCTTCCGGCGGCATAGACTCGTCTGCAATCATGGTGAGCCCATCGTCTCTTTGGAATATATTTACTCCTGTAGCCTCCTTGATCATATCCAGATTAGAATCAAGGCTGCCGAAAAGTTCTACTCTGTCAATTTCCTGAATTATCTGTACTTTCCTCTCCAATTAGTATCTCCTGTTCCTCTCCTATTTGTTGTCTGACTTCCAAAGTCACACCTGCTTCTATTATATTTTCTTTATATGAAAAATTCAAATCTTTATTTAGTATTTCAGCCCCTTCCGGCAAATTTTCTTTGGCCCACTGCCTAATCTGCTGATTTACTTTAGCTTTAATCTCTTTTTCAGTCTTCTCCCTCTTAGAAGCAACGACAGCCTCATCGCTTCCTTCTTCCGCCCCAATCAAATATCTTTCCTGATTAAAAGTCAGCCTGTACGGCACTTTTGCCCATATTTCTCCGCTGCATCTGACGTAATATGCTTTAGGCCAATCCTCTTCATATACTGTAGGCTCCAGAGGAACGTAGCCGGAAACCAACACCTGGCCCTTTTTTACATATTGTTCTTCCTCTACCAGCGTTAATCCTCTATATACGCTTATCGTCTCTATATATCCTGACTGGGCTGCCACTATGTTGGTATATTCTCCCCCTGTTTGTTGTCCGAAATCTCCGGTTATTACCGGGTCCTCTGATTCAGCTATATTGAGAAGCACCTTTCTCCCGTCATATGCCAGCTTAACCCAGGTAATCTGAGGAAATGTTTCGTAAATATGAGTTTCTGCCGTCTTCCAGTCAATGCCGGGTCTATAAGCGCCTTCTGTCACCCCTGACTCACTGAGACACTGCCTCAGCAACATCTCGGGAATCGCCTTGTAACCGCTGACTTCTATAGTTTTGACGAAAAAAGATTGGCTTATGACAAGTGCTAGTACTAAAAAGACCCCAATCACTTTGATTGGAGCCTTCATAAACTTTCTCAATCTGTATTCGGAACCCTTGTGTTCTTCTTCTGTGATCTTATATAACGATTTTGCCAGCCTCTTCAACTCTTTTAAGTCGTCCGGAGTTGTCCAGCATTCTGCCTGCAATGACGAAATTATGCGGATATTCCTAAGGTCCAACCCTTTTTTCATCGCTTTGTCCAGCAGCCTATCTATTCTGAAGCCTTCAATCTTTATCTTTATTCGATGAGCTGAAAAATTCAATTCCCTGTATCTTGCCTTCAATTAGAAGCCTCCCTTCAAAGATTTCTTTTATAACAAAATCGCTTCCTGTTACAGTAACATGTTTCTTTCCGCACAGCACCGTAAGAGAGGTTTCGCTTATCATCACTATGGCTTTGACGTTTTCAATTACTGCCAGCTTTTCGCTTATGATGAGTTTCGGGTCGTTAAAATCCAGGTCATATGACATCTCTTCGATCAGTTTCAAAACAAAATCCCCTCACATATAAATAGTCTCTTTACGATCTCTTTGATTGTCTTTCCGATTGTCTTTCCGATTATCTCTCTAATTGTATGCCAAAAGGTATGAATTAATGCTTTCAGTGACCGCTATATTCTAATAAAAGAGAGCTATTCCCAAGTCATCGCAAAGCTTTGACCGCAGAAGTCCTCCGTCACAAAGTCTTCTCAATTGCAGTTTTCGCAGGGGAAAGCCGGATGGGAGAATGCGCACGGGTAACTTTAGGCACATAAATCCCACCAGCCTCCGTAGCTATACGAATATAATGTAAACTGACTTGCAAAAACCCACTTTTTCTTTAATTTTTACAATTTCGTGGGTCATTTTCCCACTTTTTTTGATTTTTTAATAAAATCGTGGGGATGACATTTCGGCCGACATCCATGGTTCAGAGTCAGGCTGGACAACAGGCTCGTCGAAATCTCCCGAAAAATGCCATGTTCTGTCGTGCAGTGTCGAAAATTATCGCATTTCTCAACAAGCTTTCTATTCCGCTTTCCCTACTATTACAAAAAACACCCACGAAATTGAAGAGAATCTTCAAAATCGTGGGGATTTGACCCACTTTTTATAAAGAAAAAAAGAAATCGTGGGTTTTTGCTGCAGCAAGACGAATTTCGACATAGATTCAGAGCCTGCTGATGTAAAACTTTTCAAAAAATTGATTTTTTGTCAGCAGACCATTGCGCAGAATGTAACAGACACCTTCTCAGGATGCGCCAGACGCCTTCGCAGGCATCGACAGTCCCTTTTAGTAATAATTCTGTTATCTCATCTAGATATATACGACTTCTCCGCTTCGCTCCCATCCATAGCCGCCCATCTTGGCCAGCTTATTATGAAAATCATCGCTTTTAAGCACCTGAATGAAGGCTTGCACCTCAGGAAGCTGAAGGGAATCCCACCTAAGAGCAAAATCATACTCTTCCGGTCCCACTTCTATGAAATCCAGATTCATAACTTTAGCCGCCGATTCGATGCCCATGCCGGCATCTATATCCTCCTTTGCTACGAGAGCTGCCACCGCCATGTGAGTGGTGGCCTCTTTGTCATATCCATCAATCTGTTCAGGGTTTATGTTCAGTTCCTTCAGTTTATAGTCCAGCAATACTCTGGTCCCGGCTCCCTTCTGGCGGTTCACATATCTGCACCTTATCAAATCCTCAACGCCTTTTATCCCCAGCGGATTTCCTTTTTTCACCATTATGCCCTGGATTCTTGTCACTCCTTTGATGAGAGCCATCTTTGTATCAGGGAAAAGCTCTCTGATATACGATACGTTATATTCTCCTGTTTCCATGTTGAGAAGGTGCGTCGGCGCTATAGTGGTTTCACCTCTCTTGAGAGCCATAAGCCCAGCCATGCTTCCCACATGAGAGCTGGACAAACTTATTTTATCTGCTATGATGTCCAATATTAAATCATGGCTTCCTATGGAAACCAATGTGTTTCCCAGTTCTTCCAAAGACTTGTAAAGCTCTATTTCCACTTCATCGCCTGCCTCGAAGCCCTCGCTGTTTTGCGGTATTATGCAAAACCCATCGGCTTTTACCAGGCTCATAGCAGCTCCTGCGCCTCTGGCCAGCGGCGAAACTACTATTCTGTCTCCTACCTTACCGGCTCTCATCCTTACATACTCCTTATGCTTTAATGAGGAAACCAGTCTCTTGGATAAAACAGCTTTAACGGTGTTTCTTGAGAAAGTCTTCCTGCCGCTCATCATGTTTAATACCGGCGTAACGAAATTTTCAAAATCAATATACGCAGATACCGGATATCCAGGAAGCCCGACGACAGGTTTATTTTCTACTATTGCCAGGATTACCGGTTTTCCGGGTTTTATGGCTACACCGTGCACCAGCACTTTTCCTATTTCTCTAAGCACGTGAACCGTATAATCGTCTCTGCCTGCGCTGGAGCCTGCGTTGACTATTACCATGTCGTTTTCGGAAAGAGCAGACATGATTTGTCTTTTTATCTTATCATAGTCGTCTTCGACTACCGGATAAACCTTAGCCTCTCCTCCTGCTTCCGTCACCATTCCCTCAAACATGTATGAGTTAGAATCTATTATGCTGCCATTATCGGCTGCAGAGTCCTCATCCTGTCCCGGGTTTCTTCTCACTATCTCAGTTCCTGTAGGAATTATGCCGACTTTAGGTTTGGTAAATACCCTTATCTTATCGTTGCCGCCAGCTATGGCAGCCGCTATGTCTACAGGTCTCAGCAGGTGACCGGTTGGAATCAGCATTTCGCCTTCAACTATATCTTCTCCGATAGGTCTCACATGCTGCCAAGCAGGGGCTGCCTTAGTTATCTTTATATGAGTGTCATCTTCTATCATTACATCTTCTGCCATTATTACCGCATCATATGGAAGATGTATCGGATCTCCGGTATCTATTTCTATATAATCCTTTCCTTCCTGAAGAATAAGTGGATTATTTTCTGAAGCCTGTTTTGTATCAGCTGCCCTTACAGCTATTCCGTCCATGGCCGCCGCATTGAAGAGAGGAGAGCAGCAGCAAGCGTATACTGCCTCTGACGTAACTAGCCCAAGACATCGGGATGCTAATTTCGTTTCCGTCTGAGGTTTTATTATTTCACTTAGTTCTCGTGTATATATTTCTATAGCCTCCTCTACAGGCCTTGTGTTCAAATAAAGATTTCTTTTGCTCATGTTTTCCCTCGATTGAATTTTTTATGTTCCGATCATGTCATGTGACAGCGTATTTCCTCATGGTCAAAACAGAATGGTCAAAACATAAACACCTGCACGTTTTGGCCTTTTTTCAATCCTTCCTGATTTTTATCTATGATTATATAGCCGTCCGCCCTGCTCATGGTATAAATCATTCCCGACTTTCCCAATACAGGCTGAGCGATGTTTTCCTCCCCGATGCTGATAAGATTTACCAGCTGAAAGGTTTTTCGGCCAGGTGAAGAAGGTATATTGATATTTATTTGTGCCCAAACGCTGGCAGGCCTGTCCTGTCCCGTCTTTTCCCTCCAAAGACCGCCTACTATCAAATCAAACAGCATCAATGCCGCCACAGGATGGCCTGGTAGTCCGACAATAACAGACCTGCTTGGTATGTCTACGCCCAATATGGTCGGTTTTCCCGGCTTTACGGCGATTCCATGGGTAAATACTCCGCTGCTGGCAGCCTTATCTATTATTTCCGCCGTTATATCTTTGCGGCCTTTGGAACTTCCCCCGGAAATAACGATTATATCGGCTTTTCCTTTGGCGTCTTCAACAGCGCCGGCCAATTCATCTCTGCTGTCTCTTACTCTTGCGATTCCTGCAATTTCAAATCCAAACTTTGCCGCCATGCCGGCAATTCCATAAGAATTTACGTCTCTTACCTTACCGGGAATCGATTCTTCTTCCGGTCCCAAAAGCTCGTCTCCCGTGGAAATTATGAACACCTTCAGCGGCTTATACACCTTGATTCTATTCCTGCCCAGTGCTGCCAGCAATCCCATGTCCTGAGCTTTCAATCTATGTCCTCGAAGCAGGACTGTTTCGCCCTTTTTAACGTCCTCGTCATCGGCCGCAACATTGCTTCCCGGCGCTTCACTCTTATATACCGCCAATTTAGTGTCGGAAGACTTTTCACAGTATTCTTCCATCACTACTGCATCAGAACCTTTTGGAAGCATGGCGCCTGTAGGAACATAAACGCATTGTCCTGCACTTATTTCCATATCTGCACTGTTTCCCATCTGAACTTCCCCAACGATTTCAAGAAACCCGGGTATGCTTTCCCCTGCGCCTTGCATATCTTGAGAGCGTACAGCATATCCATCCATTACCGACCTGGCGAAACCAGGTATATTTTCTTCTGAAACGATGTCTTCTGCCAAAGTTCTTCCGAAGCTATGAAAAATATCACACTCTTCTGTTTCGATTGTGATTTTCTCCGCTTCTCTTGTTAATTTGGACAAAGCTTCTTCTAAATCATCCACTTTCAAAAGTTCCATCCCATTTCTCCTTTTAAACCTTTGGTTAAACCTCTGGCACGCCTAAAACTTCTATATCGTTGCCCTCGCTTATTTCTCCGCCTTCAATTACTTTAGCAAAGATTCCTTCCTGAGGCATTATGCATCTGCCCATGGCTTTTCCTATGGCGCATCTTTCGTGACATTCTTTTCCTATCTGGGTCACCTCAAGCAAAACATTATTTATCTTAAGCAGAGTCCCTACAGACAACGTTCTCAGCTTTATTCCCTCTGTGATAAGATTCTCGCCGAAGCTTCCATCCTGCACTCTAGCGCCTTCCGCTTTGAAAGCCTCTATTTCTTCATATGGCAGCAGGCTGACTTGTCTATGCCAGTTACCTGCGTGAGCGTCGCCTTCCAATCCGAAGTTTTGTATTGCCATAGCCCGCCCTACGCTGGTCTTAGCCGTTCCCTTTTTTTCACTGATACATACGGCTCTTATCTTACCCATTACACGACTTTCCTCCTTGAATTAAATTATCCTTCAGCAGGTATTGTACCACACATGTCTGATTTTGCGAATACATTAAACTATCTGCCTGCGTTGTATCTGCCTGCGTTGTATCTGCCTGCGTTGCGTCTGCCTGCGTTGCGTCTGCCTGCGTTGCATAAAAGCGGCAAAAGTAATATCCTTTCTCCGTCTTGACACGAAACAATAGTGGCAGTTAAAATTAAAAATGTCAGCAAATTATAAAGTCGATTAATCACATTTAACAATGCTACTTTTTTAATATCAAGGAGAAAATATGAGAAAAGTCAATCTTCACACACACACATGCTTTTGCGACGGCAAAAATACACCTGAAGAAATGGTAATTTCGGCTATAGAAAAAGGAATGGACGTACTTGGCTTTTCCGGCCACAGCTCGTCATCCTTTGATGGAGAGGGGTGCATTCCTGACTGTGACATACCGAAATACAAAGCGGAAATAAATCGTCTCAAAGAAAAATACAAAGATGACATACTGATACTCTGCGGCATAGAACAAGATTATTATGCCACCCAGCCGGCAGAGGGGTTTGACTATATAATAGGTTCGGTACATGCTTTCCACAAAGACGGTCTGGATATGAGTCCTGCTTCTTTTGTATTCGTAGATTACAATATATCGCGGCTGGAACATGCTATTGAAAATTTTTACCACGGTGACGCAGTTTCCCTGGCAGAGGATTATTTCGAAAAAGTTTCTCATGTGGTAGAGGTAACCAAGTGCGATATAATAGGCCATTTTGACCTTATTACCAAATTTAATGAAAAAGAGCGTTTTTTTGACGAAAATAACCCGCGGTACATCGCTGCAGTTGATAAGGCCTTGAGACGTTTGCTTAAGACAAACGCCATATTTGAAATAAACACAGGCGCCATGGCAAAGAATTTGAGGACTGTTCCTTATCCTTCCGAGTCCATACTTAAAAAGATAAATCAAGGCGGAGGAAAAATCATCCTGTCCAGCGACAGCCATTGGACGGATACTGTGGATTTCGCCTTTGCTGAAGCAAGAAAACTGGCAAAATCGTGCGGATTCACCAGTTTGGTTACTGTAGATGAAAAAGGAAGATTTATTGAAGAGGAAATAAAATGAAAAAATTAATTGTGCTTCAGCAATCTTATTGATTATTATCATAGGGTTAATCATCTTTTTTCAACGCGTAACAACGCAAGGACAATGAAAAATCCAGCGATAAGGAAACTTCCGAGCAGGCTGTAATAAGTGATGAAGCAGAGGCTCTACCATTCCTTCCCACACCTTTTGTAAAGCTGTTACTTTTTCTTTTCCATTTTTGGGCTGCGCCCGGCGAAAAAGCCGGCACAAGGTATTCTTTCATACCATACCGGCATGTCATTAGATGAATTATCGGCTTTTCATTAAAGGCAGCAATCCAGCCCTCCGGGTTAAAATGTAAGACCACCCAATTAAGAGTTCCCCCTGAAGTGCTCCAGATTGAAGAGCGCCCCCTTGAAGTGCTCCAGATTGAAGAGCGCCCCTTGAGATGTTGTAAGATTTTTAAAAATTCTCAAATATTACAACATTTTTGCCTTCCATAAGAGATTTATGTGTATTTATATCGGGCGATGTTGTATATTTTCGGAAAAAACGATTTTCATACAACATTTTTTAAAAAATGTTGTATGAAATTTCAAAGTTCAAAAAAAATGCAACATATGAGTTTTTCACTCCTTGAATTTTATATCGGATTGACTTAAATGTTGTAAATTTTTACGTTTTTCAGTAAAATTTACAACATTCCGCATTCAAACCAATCCTCCATCGAGTATGTACTCACTCACCCATACACCATCCTATTTAGTCATTTTTTCCTGTTTTACCTTATGGTCGATTACGTGGCGTGAAGCCAGCTCTTTTTTGATCTCGTCAATGGAAATGCCCATCTCTATCATCAGCACCATCACATGATACACCAAATCCGAGATTTCATATATGGTTTCGGCTTTATCATCAGCCTTGGCAGCTATGATAACTTCCGTGGACTCTTCTCCTACTTTCTTAAGAATCTTATCTATGCCCTTTTCAAATAGATAAGTGGTGTAAGAACCTTCCTTTTTTTCAGTTTTGCGTCCTGCGATAAGTTCCATCAGACTGTCCATGGTGAAACCTATGTTTTCAGGGTTAAGATACAAAAGATCGTTGAAGCAGGAATCAGTACCCAGGTGACAAGCCGGACCGTCCTTGGTGACGGTTACAACCAGCGCGTCTCTGTCACAGTCGGCGGTAATGCTGTAGATATGTTGGTAATTACCGGAGGTTTCACCTTTGAGCCAGAGTTCTTGACGTGAACGGCTCCAGAAGCAGGTCAATCCCTTCTCCATGGATATTTTGAGGCTTTCCTCATTCATATAAGCGAGGGTGAGGACCTTCTTGCTGTCGTAGTCCACAACGATAGCAGGTATCAGCCCTTTTTCATCAAATTTCAGTTGATCTATGGTTACCATGTACTCTCGTACTCTCCTTTCCGTCAATGTTGGCTTTTTGCTAATATATTAAAAATATCGCCAACATTATTTGATTTTTTCCCTTATTTTGCTTGTCGAAAAACGTCAATGTTGGCTTTTTGTCGGCATTTCATCTGCGCAGACATCAGTTTTTGTGATCTATGTAGTCCAAAATCAGATATGCAGCACAAAAAGCCAACATTTCATTTAAATACTACGCCATTCGTCATACTTCGACACGCTTTGTTGTCTGATCGGCGGTCTCGAAGAAAAAAAGCCAACAGCACCGCCTGCACCATTGTAAATTTATAGCAGACCGCCTGCGCTGCTGGATATTTATGTCCGATGGCTGTGCTTCCGAAAGTTTATGTCCGATGGCTGTGCTTCCGGCTATGTTTTTGGCTGTGCTACCGAACGTTTATGTCCGCCGCCCGCAAAGCTTCCTTCAAATCTTTTATCTTTACTTCGCCGAAGTGGAAGATCGATGCTGCAAGGCCTGCGTCCACCTCCGGAATAGTTTTAAACAGGGTAATGAAATCTTCTATGCACCCTGCTCCGCCGGATGCAATAACGGGAACAGTTGAAATTTCGCATACGGCTTTGAGCATTTCCAAATCGAAGCCGCCTTTGACACCATCAGTATCTATGCTGTTGAGGACGATCTCACCGGCGCCCAAGGATATGCCTTTTCGTATCCATTCTATGGCGTCCATGCCGGTATTCTCACGACCGCCCTTAGCGTAAACGCAGAAGTGGCCATCTTCCCTTTTAGCGTCTACCGACAAAACTACGCACTGATCGCCGTATTTCTTTGCCGCCTCGGAAATGAGCCCGGGGTTTCTGATGGCGCCGGAATTGACGCTGACTTTGTCAGCTCCGCATTTCAGCACACGGTCAAAGTCATCTATGGAATTTATTCCTCCCCCTACCGTCAGAGGGATGAAAATGGTCCTTGCTACTTCCGTCAGTATATCTGTAAACAGGGCGCGTCCTTCAGCAGAAGCTGTTATATCGTAAAATACCAATTCGTCGGCGCCGCTTTCCGAGTAATACTTGCCCAGCTCCACAGGGGAAGATACATCGCTTAATCCCTGAAAATTCACTCCTTTTACAACCCTGCCGTTCTTTACATCCAGGCATGGGATTATCCTTTTAGTTATCATGGTCCGCCTCCTTTATGGCTTCAGCCAAGTCCACAGCTCCGGTGTATAAAGCTTTTCCTAAGATTGCGCCATACAGATCCATAGCCGCCAGCGCCCTAATATCTTCTATGGAAGAAACTCCGCCGGAAGCTATGATGTCCAGCCCGAATCTATCAGATAGAGAGCGATAAAGCTCTCTGTTGGTACCTTTCATGGCTCCGTCCTTGGAAATATCAGTACATATTATGGTCTTGACTCCTGCATCCTCCATTTGGCGGCAAAATTCGTCACACGTTATATCGGTCACTTCCGTCCAGCCCTTGATGGCGACCAAATCGCCTTTAATGTCGATGCTTACAGCGATGGCATCACGCCCAAATTCTTTGATAGCTTCGGAAACGAAGTCCTGCTGGGTTATGGCCGCCGTTCCTAAGATAAGACGATCCACACCTATATTGCGATAAGCATCTATAGTCTTAAGGGATCTGATGCCTCCTCCCAGTTGAGTAAACAGACCGGTGGAGGATGTGATGGACTTAATGCTCTCTAAATTAGGCGTTTCGCCGCTGCGAGCGCCTTCCAAATCTACCATGTGGAGGTATTTGGCGCCTTTTTCTTCGAAATCGGCTGCGAAACTGCCCGGGTCATCGCTGTATACGGTCATCTGGCCGTAGTCGCCTTTGTAAAGCCTTACAGCGCAGCCGTTGTATATGTCTATAGCAGGAAATATGTTCATGACATTCCCTCCTCGCCGGCCTCTTCCTCCAGCTCGCAGAAAGCCTTCAATATGGAAAGACCTACACTGCCGCTCTTTTCCGGGTGGAACTGGCAGCCGTAAACATTGCCCCTAGCCGCAGCCGCAGTAAGCATGGCGCCGTATTCCGTATATGCGATGACTGAAGGCTTGCAATCGGAAGCGTAATATGAATGAACAAAATATACACAGTCGCCCTCATTTACATATTTGAAAATCGGACTTTTAGGTTTATCGACAGGAAAGATCAAATGATTCCATCCTATATGAGGAACTTTATAGCCTTCCGGTACCACCGGTTTCATGGAAACGATGCGGCCCGGTATCAACCCGAGGCATTTGTGATTTCCATACTCTTCACCCTCATCAAACAGAAGCTGCATGCCAAGGCATATGCCCAGCAACGGCTTGCCGGAAGCAGCTTCTTCTACTACTACCTTATCAAGACCGGTCTGGCGCAGCTTATCTGCGGCATCACCGAGGGCGCCTACTCCGGGAAGGATTATCTTATCGGCTTTTTTCAGCATGGCAGCATCACCGGTAACGACGGCATCTGCGCCTATGGCCTCAAGGGAACTTTTAAGAGAAAAGAGATTTCCCACTCCGTAATCGACAATAGCTATCATCAGAGAACTCCTTTCGTTGAAGGTATTCGGCCGCCCAAAGCAGGGTCCAAAGCCGCAGCCTGTCTCATTACACGGCCGAAAGCTTTAAATGCCCCTTCGATAATGTGATGAGAATTGGATCCGGAAAGCTGTCTCAAATGAAGAGTGATTCCGGCGTTTCTGACAAAGGCCAGGAAAAATTCTTCCACCAGTTCCGTATCAAAGGTTCCTACTTTCTGGGCAGGAATCTGAAAGTCAAAATCCAGAAAGCTCCTGCCGGAAATATCGACAGCCGCCATTATCAACGCTTCATCCATAGGAAGAATTATGCTGCCGTAGCGATTGATGCCGGCCATATCATCCAAAGCCCGGCGAAAAGCTGTTCCCAGACATATGCCGATATCTTCCACGCTGTGGTGGTCGTCCACATAAGTATCTCCTTCACATGCCACCTCTAAATCGAACATGCCGTGACGAGAAAACAACGTAAGCATATGGTCTAAAAAGCCTACGCCTGTGTCTATGTCCGACTGGCCTGACCCATCCAGGTCAAGACGAAGCTTTATGGAAGTTTCTTTTGTCGTTCTTTCTATCTCACCGATTCTCATTTTGTGCCTCCTTGAGAATTTCATCTATGCGCTGGAGGAAGATATCCATCTCCTCATCAGTTCCGATTGTCACACGGTTATAGTCTTTTATCTTTTCTTTGCTGAAATGGCGTACCAGTATGCCTCGGGCTTTTAGTTTTTCATACAGTTCCTGACCGGACATCATTTCTGTCCTTATGAAAAGGAAATTTGCAACCGACGGTACAACCTCAAAATTTCTCTTTTTCAGTTCTTCGGACATCCTTTCCCTGGTAGATACGATGGCTTTGCAGCGGTCCTCGTAATACATGTCCGAATCTATGGCGGCAGCCCCTGCAATCTGGGTCAGCCGGTTTATATCATAAGGATTGGTAGAATACTTTATCCTGTTCAAATCTTCAACGAGGGCGGGATTTGCCATTGCGAAGCCCAGCCTTGCGCCTGCCATGGAGCGGGATTTGCTGAAAGTCCTGACCACCAGCAGATTTTCATATTCGTCCAGAATCTGCAGTGCCGATTGAGCGCCGAAGTCTACATAGGCCTCGTCTATGAGGACCACATTGTCTCTGTTGGCATCCAGTATTCTTCTTATATCATCAAGGCCCAAGGCAATGCCCGTCGGAGCATTGGGGTTGGCGATGACCACCATTCCCCCGGCATTGAAATAATCCGACGGCTCGATGGAAAAATCGTCTTTCAGAGGCACTTCCACGGCTTCAACACCATTAAGCTGTGCAAATACAGGATAAAACCCGTAGGTTATTTCCGGGAATATGGCTTTGCCTCCTTCTCCGGCAAAAGCCATGAAGGCAAAATTTAAAATGTCGTCAGAGCCGTTGGAAACGTAGATATTTTCCGGTTCAAGATTGTATCTGTCAGCCAGTTTTGACCGCAGCAGCCGGCAGTCCGGATCCGGGTATAGCCGCAGATCTGATATTTCCTTTTCTCCTATAGCCTTAATCACGGCTTCGGGAGGAGGATAAGGCGATTCGTTGGTATTCAGCTTGATATACTCCTTATCCTGAGGCTGTTCGCCGGGAACATATGCTTCTAACGCCTGATATTTTTTGCTTAAAAATCTGCTCATCTTACTTCTCCTCCAAGGACTCCTCCCCATTGCCGATGTCTTGTATGTCTGATGAGGCTTTTTCCATTGCTTCAGCGCGAACCGTTACGCTCCTTGCGTGAGCCTCCAAGCCCTCAGCCCTGGCAAAAGCTGCTATATCATCAGCCACCTGCGCTAAGGCGTCCGCCGTATAATACGTGTATTGATATTTCTTCACAAAGTCATCTACAGAAAGGGGACTGGAAAACCTTGCAGTACCTCCCGTCGGCAGAGTGTGATTTGGTCCGGCGAAATAATCTCCAAGAGCTTCCGGACAATTCTTGCCAAGGAAGACTGAACCGGCGTGACGTATGGCTCCCAAATAATCGAAAGGCGAGTCTACACAGATTTCCAGATGTTCCGGCGCAATCTCGTTGACCACATCTATAGCAGATTTAAGGTCATCGGTTACGATGATCTTTCCGTTGTTTTCTATGGATGTTCTGGCGATTTCCTGCCTTGGCAAAACTTCAAGCTGCCTTTCTATTTCAATGCTGACAGCTTGCGCCAGCTTCATAGAATCGGTCACCAGAACGGCGCTGGCCATCTTGTCGTGCTCAGCTTGGCTGAGCATATCCGCTGCTACGAAAGCAGGCTCGCAGCTGCCGTCTGCCAGCACCAGTATTTCGCTTGGTCCGGCTATCATGTCTATAGCTACCCGGCCAAAGACCTGTTTTTTTGCTTCCGCTACAAAAGCGTTGCCCGGTCCGACTATCTTATCTACTCTAGGCACAGTAGCAGTACCATAGGCCAACGCCGCTACCGCCTGAGCGCCTCCGATTTTAAATACTCTATCTATGCCGGCAACTTTAGCCGCAGCCAATATTACCGGATTGATGGCACCGCACTTAGAAGGCGTCACCATGACGATTTCCTTAACTCCTGCTAGCTTAGCCGGTATGGCGTTCATCAGCACCGAGGATGGATAGGAAGCCGTGCCTCCCGGAACATAAAGCCCCACTTTGTCCAAAGGTACTACCTTCTGCCCCATGACTATGCCGTCAGTTTCGCTTATTATAAAGCTGTTTCTCGTCTGGCGGCTGTGGAAAGCACGGATGTTGCCTGCAGCCTTTTCCATCACGGAAATGAGTTCTTTGTCTACCGATTCCATGGCAGACGCCCACTCGTCGGCAGACACCTCCAGCGGCATAAGCTCATTAAACCCGTCAAACTTTGCGCAATATTTTTTCAGGGCCGCATCGCCGTTTTTCGCTACATCTTCTATAATCTCGCTGACGATTTGGCTTACATCATCGGCTGCTGTACCCCTGTCAAAAATTTCCGAAGCAGGCACTTGGCCGTATTTCATTATCTTTATCATCTGGTTTTCTACCTTTCTGTGTATTGCCTGGGCTTGCCTTGCGCCCTGCATGGTTAAGTCATCACTTTGCGATCAGCTCCCTCAGGTCGGCGCAAATCTTTTCGATCTTTCGGTTTTTAAACTTGAAGCTGACTTTGTTTGCGATAAGTCGAGCACTGATATCAACGATAGTGTCGATTACTTCCAAGTCGTTTTCTTTCAGCGTGGTGCCCGTTTCCACTATATCTACGATCACATCGGAAAGACCCAATATAGGGGCGATTTCGATGGACCCTTGAAGTTTAATAATATCAATATCTCTGCACAGGTTGCTATAATATGCTGCGGCAATATTAGAGAACTTGGTAGCCACTTTCAAAGTGCGCCCTGTATTGTCGCGAAAATCTTTCTTACCGGCTACGCACATGCGGCATTTTCCAACACCCAAATCCAACAACTCGTATATATCCGGTTCATATTCCAGCAAAATGTCCCTGCCGGCCACTCCTATGTCAGCAGCGCCTCTTTCTACGTAAATGGCCACATCTGATGGCTTTACCCAAAAATATCTGACGCCTGCTTCTTCCGACTGAAATATGAGTTTACGGCTGTCCTCTCTTATGGAAGGGCAAGGGTATCCGGCAGCCTCAAACATATCGTATACTTTATCACCCAGCCGTCCTTTGGGAAGGGCGATGTTTATCATGTCTTTCATTTTAACATACCTCCCGGCGTGTATTCCATAAGCTTTTTGTATTTGAGTCTCTCAGGAAAAGTTTTCTGCGCTTGAACTGAATATCCCCGGCTTATGAGATCGCTGACCTTTTCCGCCAGGTCGGCCGGGTCGAAATCGTCTGAGGCAGCCGCCTGACCATAGAGCAGAAGAATATCCACGTCATACTCATCCTGAACGTCTTCGAAATTGTTGATCAAATCCATGTTGATAGCAAAGCCGATGGCGCCTGAATCAGAAGACGTACGCTTATCCATTTTCTCGAGAAGCTCGTCGTACTGTCCGCCGGAAAGTACGCCTGACGGTATGCCTTCGATATATCCGCGGAACATGACTCCGTTATAATAGCTCATATCGTTGACTAAGGAAAAGTCAAGATGCACGCCGTCCAAATCCCGGTCTGCCAGAATACTGCAGATGACAGAAAGCTCGTCGACAGCTTTATCCATGGTCTCATTGAGGGAAACCGTTTCCAGCGTCTTCAGAACGCTTTCCGGCGAGCCGTAGGTGGAGGCCAGAGTGATGGCCGTTTCACGCAATTCTTCATCTACGCCTATGCTGTCAAACAAGGTCATTATGCCGTGACGATTTTTTTTGCGCAGCAGTGAAAGGAACATTTCTTCGTGCTTGGGCCTTAGGTTTAATTCATCCAGGAAGCCTCGTATCAACCCCATGTGAGACACATCAAGAATGTAACGTCCGCTGCCGGAGTTGCTGCCTGTATCGCCTCCCGAAGCGCCTTCACTGAGCACCGAAAGGCTTGCTGCTGCTAGAATAAGGACCTCGGCGATTTGGTAGATATCAAGATCTCCAATACACTCGAGGCCCATCTGCATGATTTCTTTATAGGTTTTCGTACTCTTCGAGGTCCGGTAAATGTTTTCGTTGTAATAAACCTTTCTGACTACGCCCGGAACATCGTTGTAGTTCTTCACGATGGAAAGGGTAACATCCGGCTTGAGAGCCAGCAGCTTTCCATTGGTGTCAGTGAAGGTGATTATCTTATCTCCGGCTAAAAAGTCCTTGTTCTCAGCATACAGATCATATTCTTCAAATTTGTTCATCTTGTAATGGACATATCCGAAATGCTCATAAAGATGTCTGAGGCTGAGCATGTTTATATCTTCCTTCTTCAAGGTCTGATTTAGTTCCGTTTTCATGTCTCTCCTATTGTAATCCTTTCTGTTGTCATGCTTCTTGATGACATTTTAATCAAGCACACGTATACTATATCACGTTAACGCAATAAAGTAAAGAAGTTTTTGCAAACTTTTAAACCCTACTCTTCTTTTACTCTACGTCCAAAAGCGCAATGTCTTGCCAGGAAGCACGGTCCCTCCTCCTGATACAGCTTACACGAATCAAAACATTTTTTGCCTACTTCTGATATTTCAAAGAGCTCGCCTTCGTATCTTATTATGTCTCCCGGCTCCAGCTCTGCAACATTTATTCCTTCAAGAGTTATATCTTCTCTGAACTTTCTCTGGCACAGCGCCCTGGGGTCTATTCCTTCGTCAATGCGGTTTCTGCTGTTTCCATCAAGAAAAGAAACCTCTCTCTTAGCTTTCTTCGTCTTATGTTCCCCGTCTGCTTTACCCTTAACCCGACTATCGTCTGAACCGCACTCAGCAGCTCTGCCTGTCATTATCTCAAGGCCATGTTCAAGGGCCGGCATAATAAAGCTAAGGTTTTCTCTGACGGCCTTAGGACTTCCGGGCAGATTGATTATAAGAGTCTGACCTCGCATTACAGCTACTGCTCTCGATAGCATGGCTCTTGGTGTTATTTCGAAGGATTTGTATCTCATATATTCGGCGATTCCCGGAACCATGCGGTCTGCCACCTGACACGTAGCTTCCGGGGTTATATCCCTGGGCGACATGCCTGTTCCTCCTGTAGTCAGAATCAAATCATAATTTTCTCTATCACTCATCCGTATAAGGTGTGCTTTAAGTTCTTCGGCTTCATCACCGATGAGCACTTCCTCGCACACGTGGCAAAGTCCTGATTCCTCCAACATTTCTTTTATAATAGGTCCGCTTTTATCCTCTCTGAGACCTACAGCGCCTTTATCGCTAAGGGTTATCACAGCTGCTTTAAACAAGATTCCACCTCCCCGGTCATATTTTTATCTTTCGTTAACTACATGACCGCTTTTCCCACCGTTTTTTTCTGCCAAATGAATCTGACACAGTTCCATATTTTTATCCATGCTTTTGCACATATCATATATCGTCAGCAGCGCTACGCTTACTCCGGTAAGCGCTTCCATTTCTACGCCGGTCTTGGCATAAGTCTTTACTTCGCATGTACAGTGAATCTCCAGTTCTTCTTCAATGGGATTAAAAGTTATATTGCAGCTGCCTATAGGAATTGCGTGGCACATAGGTATCAGTTCCCAAGTTTTTTTAACCGCCATTATACCTGCTATGGTAGCTGTCGTAAGGACGTCGCCTTTTTGTACCGTACCCTTGACTACTGCGTCAAAAATTTCTCTGCTTACTTTTATTTTGCCTTTGGCAATTGCTTTTCGATGGGTATCGTTTTTAGAAGTAACGTCCACCATCCTGGCATTGCCGTCTTTGTCGAAGTGAGTCAGTTCCATATTTTTCTCCTGTCCGCCCGCCCTGTTTGCAAGCAGTTTATAATTATAACAAACAAGGCTCTCCGCATGCGGAGAGCCCCTTAAAGTTCTTAGTTTCCAAGGAAATCCATTACAACCTTTTTAACTGTGCCGCCGTCTGCCACGCCTTTCACTTTGGCCATGACAGGACCCATCAGCTTGCCCATATTTTGCTTGCCGCTTTCTATCCCCAATTCTGCGGCGGTAGCTTTGACAACTTCCATGATCTTTTCTTCAGAAAGTTGCTCAGGCAAATATCTGCTCAGGATTTCAATCTCGGCTCGATATGATTCTACCAAATCTGTTCTTCCGGCTTTTTCAAAATCAGCAAGTGCATCTTTTCTCATCTTAACTTGCTTAGATAAAACGGCAATAACGCCTTCGTCGCTAAGCTCTTCTCTGCCGTCTATCTCTTGCTGTTTGATGGCAGCTCTGGCAAAGCTAATTGTATTTTTAGCGATATTATCCTTTGCTTTCATGGCGTCCTTAAAATCTGCCATGAGTTTTTCCTTGATTGTCACTCTTTCTCACCTCTATTCTTGCAAAAGTCTCGCAAAACGCGATGTTTTTGAATATCAGGTTAAATGACTTGGTTATTAATATTTCTTAGCCTTTTTTCTTGCAGCTTCAGATTTTTTCTTTCTCTTTACGCTTGGTTTTTCATAGTGCTCTCTTTTTCTGAGCTCTGACATAACGCCGTCTCTGGCGCATGATCTCTTGAATCTTTTAAGAGCGCTCTCCAAGCTTTCGTTCTCTCTTACGATTACTTGTGCCATGTCCTGATTCACCTCCTGACTAAATTGAAATGTCTAAGCCAAGAACAGCTATCTAACCGATAACGGATATATTATACTATCTTTGTCATGCTGGTGCAAGATGTTTTTTGGCAGTCACATGTTGCCCCTGCACTTTAAGTCAGCAGAACAATTTGTTCTGCCGTCTTTAGCCCGGTGGCCAGGTCATCTTGCGCTTTCCTAAAATATGGAAATGCAGATGCTTAACTGTCTGAAACGCATCTTCGCCATTGTTGCTCACTACTCTGTAGCCTCCCTCAAGGCCCAGCTTATCCGCAATTTCATGGATAGTGAACATTATGTGGCCCATCAATTCCTTATCCTCTTCTTTCACATCGTCAAGAGACGATATGTGCTTCTTAGGGATTACCAGAACGTGGACAGGTGCCTGCGGGTCCAGGTCATGAAAGCATATCAGCTTATCATCTTCGTACACTATGTTAGATGGTATTTGATGTTGTGCTATGCCGCAAAAAACACAATCTGACATTTATATCTCTCCTTTCATTCCGTCTTTGTATATTTCAAGAAGTTTCACCTCTTTGAAACTGTTTAGATTTTCCCTGCCTCCTGGGACATATACCTTTATATAATTATCGGTATAACCTGTTATATACGTTTCGCCTCGGCAGCTGCATTCATCACGGCCGTCCCCCTCATCTATAAATTCCTGTTCTTCGAACAATACTGTTCTGACATCTCCTATAGATTTTTTAAAGAACTCTTTGGAAGCTGCCTCTCCTGCCTGAGTAAGCACAGCCATGCGCTGGTTTTTAACTTCAGACCGAATCTGATCTCTCATCTCTGCAGCCGCAGTGCCCTCACGCTTAGAATACCTGAAAGGATGCACTTTGCAAAACTCAGCGTCTTTAATCAATCTAAGGCTTTCTTCGAAGTCATAATCAGTTTCGCCGGGGAAACCTGCTATTATATCGGTGGTCACTCCATACAATGGGTCGCACTCTCTCAGAACTTTTACTATATCCATATACTGAGATGCTGTATATGGTCTGTTCATGAGGAAAAGGACATGGTCGCTCCCGCTTTGAGCGGATAAATGCAGGTGATGACACAGCTTATCATATTTCATGAGACGTTTTACGTATTGGGCGTTTACCACTGCAGGTTCAAGGGAACTGAGCCTTATGCGAAAGTTGCCGTCGATATCGTTGAGCGCCTTTATGACCGACTCTATGCCTTCATCCCCGGCCCAATCCGGATATAATTCGGCAAAGCTTTCTTCAGTCCCATAAAGGGCGGTATTTATGCCTGTCAAAATTAGCTCTTTGAATCCTCCGTCAATCAGCGCCTTGGCCTCTCTTATTATTTCTTCCGGGTTTCTGCTCCTGACCTGTCCTCTTGCAAAGGGAATAAGGCAATAAGCGCAAAACCTGTCGCACCCTTCCTGTATCTTAATGTATGCTCTGGTTCTCGACTCCATGGAACAGATTATTCCTCTGTCCTGGTAGGTGCATAATTCATCATAGCTTTTAATATGCATCTGAGGACGCTTCTTCTGCAAAAACTCCTTGACGTAGCTGAGCAAGCTGTTCTTTTCCCCTGTTCCGGCTACTATGTCTACTTCCGGCAGCTGTGCCAGTTCATGTGGTTTAACCTGAGCGTAGCAGCCGGTCACCGCAATAATCGCATCGGGATTGTGCTTCTTCATTCGCCTTATATATTGTCTTGATTTGCGGTCTGCGATATTTGTAACGGTGCACGTATTAATTATATAAACATCTGCAAAATCATTTTCATCTACGATATCAAAGCCATCCGTTTCAAACTGCTGTCTCATGGCCTCCGTCTCATATTGATTGACTTTGCATCCCAAAGTGTGAAATGCTGCTTTCATATTCTGTCCTTTAACTTTTCCACCGATTTCATCGGTATTATCCTTTCAGTATCATCTCTGATAAAAGGTGCTGTATTAAGTATTATAGCATATAAGGCTTACCTTCGGAATATAATATTGCCACAAGGAAGGAATCTTTTATGGTCAAAAAACATATTCTTTTATTCTTAATACTTATTGTATTGATGGCTTTCTCCACGGCACTGCCTTATCTGAGTTCCGCCGGCGTTCTAAGCGTCACAGACAGTTCAAATAGTTCTTCGAGACAAGTTTCATCTATCATCCCCGTAGTGTCTGACAGCCGCGATGCTGTAGAACTGCCCATATTAATGTACCATGGAATAACTGATGTTTCTGCATCAGTAGATGAATATACAATATTAGCAGAGACCTTTGAGAATGACCTGAAATGGCTCGGCGACAATGGATTCACCAGCATTTCCGTAAAGCAACTTATAAACTATGTAGATAACGGCAGCGCTCTGCCTGAAAAGCCGGTTCTCATAACCTTTGATGACGGATATGTCAACAATTATAATTTTGCTCTTCCGCTTTTAGAAAAATACCATATGAAAGCTGTTATCTCTATTATCGGTAAAAAGGCTGATGAAAGCTCAGGCGATATGTACAGAAATATTTCAAATTCCAGTCTCTCGTGGGGTGAAATAGCTCTTTTGTCGGCTTCCGAAAATATAGAAATAGGGAGTCATACTTATTATCTTCACGATGTATCAGGCGGACGCAAAGGAGCTGATAAAAAGGCCGGCGAAAGTCAGGAAGAATATGAAAAAATTTTAAAGGACGATTTATCTATGCTTCAGAATAAACTTTACGATGTGACCGGAAAAACTCCGCTTTTGTTTGCATGGCCCTATGGTGCTTATCCAAATGATGGCAGCGCAGATGAAGTCCTGAAGGAATTGGGTTTCAGAGTATCTGTGACCAGTTATCAAAAATCAAATACCATAGAAAAAGGCAATCCCAACTGTCTTTTAGAATTAAAAAGATTTTTACGCACTCCTGATTTTGACATCGGCAATATTATCTGTTAAAATGACGCCATAGGGGGGTGAATAAAAAATGAATTTACCAGAAAGAAAAGAAAAAACAGCAGACATAACTGTCAACGTGGATGTTTCTAAAATTGTAAGGAATGTAAGTATTGCCGGCGTATTGGTGGTAGGAATAATCTTTGGATGTGCTACTTACCGTAAAGTTATGCAATGGCAAAAAGACGAATAAACCGTCAAACAAGTCAAATCAATCAACAACAAACAAATTTGCAAAACTATAAAGGGCCTCCTGCATCAACATAAAATAATTTAATGCAAGGAGGCCTTTTTATGCGAGTTGCTGAATGCAATATGAGATAATTACAGTTCCAATTCATACATTATCATCGCTATAGTTGCAGGTCCGGCTGTCTCTGTGCGCAGGATAGTCTTGCCGAGAGACACGCTGAGTATGTTCTGTTCAGCAAGCATTTCTGCTTCCTTCTGGCTAAAGCCGCCCTCCGGTCCTATTATCACAGCTGCCTCAGCAGAATGACCTTTTTCCGTCTGCATATAATTTTTCAAGCAATCTTTTATGGTTCTGTTCTCTTCATTTTCATATGGAAAAATCACGATATCGTAATTAGCCAATCTGTCCACAGCCTGCTTAAAATCAACAGGTTCTTCAACTTGTGGAATTATTCCTCTTCTGCACTGTTTAACCGCCTCATCACTGATTTTTTGCCAGCGGTTCATTTTTTTAGCAAAATTGCCTTTATCCACTACAACTGTCCTGTCCATGAATACAGGAACGATTGAATAAACGCCGAGTTCCACCGATTTTTGTATGATTTCCTCCATCTTTCCGCCTTTAGGAATGCCCTGGTACAACGTTATTTTTGTCTCAGGTTCGCGAGCAAATTTTTGCTTATCTAATATTAATAACACAACTTGCTCATCTTGAATTTTTTCTATCTCGGCTCTGTATTCCCAATCCATTTTATCAGATATATCAACTTCACTGCCCGGTTTGAGCCTTAAAACTTTCTTTATATGATGGATGTCATTTTTATCAGTTATATAAATATTGTTTCCCTGAATATCGGACGTTTCAACAAAAAATCTGCTCATATCTTCTCCTTCGGAAGACGCGCCGCTATGGCGCACCACATTCCGTCCTCTTTTATTTTTTCAATTTCAAATCCGTGCTCTGTTATTGCTTCTGCTACTTGGTTTTCCTTTTCCGTCAATATTCCGGAAGAAATGTAAATTCCTCCCGGCTGCAATACACTTTCAACGTGACCGCTGAGAGTCATAACCAAATCTGCCATAAGATTGGCAACTACAATATCCGCTTTAAAATCTATTCCATCCGCCAAATTACCCACTTGAACTTTTATTTTATCTTCACATCTGTTTAAAGCGACATTTTCTTTGGAAACTTCCACGGCCTGTGGGTCTATATCCACAGCTAACACCTCTTCTGCACCTAAAAGTGCCGCTCCTATAGACAGTATCCCCGATCCGCATCCTATATCCAGTACCTTTCTGCCATCTCCCATATATTCTTCCATAAGTTTAAGGCAAAGGGATGTAGTCTCATGAGTACCGGTGCCAAATGCCATACCCGGGTCTATTTCAATTATCTTCTCTTCTCCATGAGGTGTATACTGTTCCCACGTCGGTTTAACTGTAAGTTTATCTGTAATATGTGCAGGCTTAAAATATTTTTTCCACTGGTCTTTCCATGAACTATCGTCTTCTGTGCTTATCTCAACATGAGCATTAGGGAACATAATTTGAATTTTATCACTTATTTCCCTAAGTTTGCAGCGATTTGAGGCATCATCTTCCAAATAAAAAGTTATCTTAGGAGACATCTCTCCTAAATCCAATACTTGTGGTGCTATATAATCCCACTCATATTCTTCTTTTTTATTCAATAGTTCTCCCAAATCATCCGGGTCAGATACTACAGTATCAGAAATTCCCTCTTCCAGCAACAGGCCCGTTAACGGTTCTATTTGATTCTTTTCTATCTGTATATCAGTCTGTATGTATTTCATGTTTTTCTCCGTTTCACTTATCTTTCGTTACTCAGTATACCAAAGGATTTTCAAAAAGCCAAGGACTGACACGAGTTGTATTAAATTCAATTGCATGATAAAATAAATCAGGTGGTGGATTTTTATGAAAAAAAATTATTTTACTACAGGCGAATTTGCCAAAATTTGTAATGTGAGCAAACAAACGCTTTTTTTCTATGATAATCAAGGCATATTTTCTCCGGAATTTACCGGAGAAAACGGATATCGCTATTATTCATATACGCAAATTGAAGCTTTTACAGTAATAGTTATGCTCAGAGATCTGGGAGTGCATATCAGCGAGATAAAAGCTCACATGAATCATCCGTCGCCTCATGCGCTCATAGAGCTTATGGAGTCAAAAAAAACCGAAATAGACAACAAGATCAAAGCGCTCCAGTGGTCTAAAAGATATATAGATAACAGAATAAAAATAACTAACGAGGGAATAAATGCCGTACCCGGTATCATTTCAATCCAAGAGTTTCCTGAAAGATATATGATAACATCTGATTACTTGGGTGAAGATGATACGGTAGCCGTAACGCAAGCCATAGGCGATCATTTGGACCGCTGCAGTGAGCTGGGGCTTTACAATGCCTGTCCCATCGGCAGCATTATCCCGTCTGCCAGCGTCACTGCCGATGGATATAAATACTCTAAATTTTATACTGTCGTTGAGGGGTCTGCCAGCCTCAAGGAAATTGTAATTGCTTCAGGAGGCCCTCATCTCGTTTTGTACGATGAGCATGGATACGAAAACATAGGTCAAAACTGCCTTAAACTCATAGACTACGCAAAAGAGAACGATCTCAAGCTGGGGGAAAGTTTTTTTGAAGATGTCCTTCTCGACGATCTTTCTACTGAGGGCTATTTTAATTATCTCGTAAAATTATCCATAAAAATTTGCCCATAACAAAGGGACTCCCGGAACTCATCAAATCCAACTGCTTTCACATTGAAAGCTTATACAAAATCCTTGATGTTCCGGGAATCCCTTGGGAATTTTTATGAAGATGCGTTTAAGCTATCTGACCGATCTATTATTAATATGTTTTATTCAAAAATCTCTACATATTCATCTATTGAAACGTCTTCTCCTCTCTTTCTTCTCTCCAATGCGTCTTTAACCTTATTGAAGAGTTCCTTTGTAATAGTAAACTTTCTCATTATAAGTGCTACGCAAACCATCGCAGCGCCGGGAATAACCACAAGAGAATTTTCTACCCAAGCAAGCGCTGTATCGGACTGGACAGCTGCATCACTGTCAAATCCCGCTGCTTCCAGGATAATACCCAACATCTGCAGACCAACAGCTATGGAAACAGATTCCGAAAGGGCCTGTAAAGAAATTACAGCTCCTGACCTCTTTTCCCCTGAAATAAGCTCTTCCACTTCACACACATCATATATCATAGATGGCATAAGCTGCCAATAACATGCGTTAGCTAAAGCGTATATCAGACAAACCACTATAAGCACTGCCATCGAATCTACTCCAATAAATTTTGATGCTATCATCAGAATACCGCATATGCCTAAGACATTCTTAAAAACATCCTTCTTATCAGCCTTTGTAGCCAGCTTGGAAATAAACGGAACCGTTGCCACCCCTGCCAGGGTTATCATCATAAGCACTGCAGAAATAGTAGCTTCACCCAGTCCCATGTTGAAAGTCATAAAGAAAACTCTATCGGATGAGAAGGTTATGTTAGCTATTAAGTAAGCCAGACTGGCGCCTATTATAACTCTTATAGGCTTAAGCTTTAAGATGTTCCAGTATTCCTTCAATATTGAAGGGATTGCTTTAATAAACGATTGTTTTTTCTCTTTTTTTGGTTTAACAAAATTCTTGATGTCATCGTTTTTAATAGTCAAAGCACATATTAACAGTGCAGCTGCTCCGCATACGCCTACCATTATACCCACTATCTGCCAAGCCTGCTGCGGAGTTTTTCCAAGATTCATACAATAATCTACAACTATCGTAGGCAGCACCATGCCTACACACATGCCTACCTGATTAAATACATAAGCAAAAGAGCGAAGCACTGTTCTTTCATTATAATCGTCTGTCAGATCGGAGCCCCATGCAAGATACGGCACGAAAAATGACGAAAAACAAGTCCAGTACATCAGTACCATCACTATATAATATATGATTTTTACTGTTTGTGACGCGTCTATAGCTGTAAACAAAAGACTTGTTATTATGGCTACAGGAAATGCAGCTGCCAAAAGAAACGGTTTTCTTCTTCCAAACCTTGTTATGATGCTGTCTGATTTAAATCCCACCACAGGAGCGCAAAGAGCTTCCCAAAATGAACCGATTGCCGAAATTGTTCCTGCTATAGCAGGGTTTACACCTGCCACTGTAGTAAGGAACAGCAATAGGTATGTTCCGGCCAGCATATATAAAGCATTATCGCATACAGCCCCTACACCATAAGATAACTTTGTTTTAAAACTGAGTTTCACATTTCTCACCTCTTTTATACTTATGTTAAATTGTAAAGTATATAGTTAGTATATAGTCAAGAGGTTTTTGTTATGATTTCATAAATTTTGTTATGATTTCATAAATTTTGGTCATTAACTTCATCAATTCCAATAAAAAATGTCAGCTAAAGGATATGTAGCCGACATCAAACTATTGACCGATTGTAAAAGTTTGTTCCTGCGATTAATTTCCTGGCTACGTAATTTGTCCATGTTGTAAAATTTCGGCGTTATGTGAAAATTTACAACATTTCGCCTTCAAATGTCCTCTCATCAAGCTCTGACGGAGGGCAATGTTGCATATTTTTTGCCATCTGAAAAAATATACAACATTTTTCAAAAAATGTTGTATGATTTCGATTATTTTAAAAATTATGCAACATTGGTTGCTAGCAAAGGCCTGCTTTTCATTGAGATGTTGTAATTTTTTTTAAATTAAAAAAATTACAACATCTCATACCTAGCTTGTTAAAGCCTAAATATAAAAGCCCCAGGGGAATCCAATATTCGGAAGCTCCCCAGGACTCTTTATCTATAAATATCAGCCTTCCATCGCTTTCAGTTCATCTGAGATGAGCAATTGGCAGCCGGTCGCCGCCTTAATTTCTTCCAACGTATAATCCGGATGTAGCTCTTCCAGCACGATGCCTTCGTCTGTTACCCGCATCACACCCATTTCTGTGATAATCATATCCACGCAATTAATTGCGGTGTATGGCAGAGTACATTCTTCAAGGATCTTCGGCTTGCCCTTTTGAGTATGCATCATAGCTACGATCACCTTTTTTGCACCTACGACCAAATCCATGGCGCCGCCCATGCCTGGTACCATCTTGCCCGGAATAATCCAGTTGGCAATGTTGCCGTGGCGGTCTACCTCCAAAGCTCCAAGCACGGTAGCGTCCACATGTCCGCCGCGGATGATTGCGAAAGAGGTCGCGCTGTCAAAATACTGTCCGCCCGGCAGGATAGAAACATACTGTGCGCCGGCATTGACTACGTCTTCATCCGGCAGGATAGGCGTACTGCCCATACCCATGATTCCGTTTTCCGACTGCAAAATGATGTCCACGCCTTCGGGAAGACATTCCGCTACCATAGTAGGCAGACCGATACCCAAATTCACTACATCACCGTCATTGAGCTCTCTGGCCACTCTTCTGGCTATTCTTTCCTTCAGATCTACCATGTCTTCTCACCTCCTACTACCGCATCAACAAATATGCCTGACGTCTTGACCTGATTAGGGTCAAGGGTACCTGTATGCACGATCTCATAAGTACCAACAATGACATAGTCGGCTGCCATGGCCATCAGCGGATTGAAATTTTGAGTCGTGCCGTTGTAGAGGGTGTTGCCGAATTCATCGCACACAGAAGCTCTGACCAGGGCAAATTCTGCTCGCAGCGGCTCTTCCAGCAGATAATCTCTGCCGTGAAGATTGATCACTTGCTTGCCTTCCGCAACGATAGTTCCTACTCCTGTCGGCGTCAAAAATCCGCCCAGTCCAGCTCCACCGGAACGAATTCTTTCGGCAAACGTGCCCTGCGGAATAAGCTGACATTCCAGCTTGTCCTCTTCTACGTCGGTGTTCATGCGCTGAGCTACCTCAGGATTAAGACCTACATGTGTGGCAATCAGTTTCTTAATCTGGCCGTTGCTCAAAAGCTTGCCTACACCCTTGCCCGGCAAGCCGGCATCGTTGCAAATTATGGTCAGGTTTCTGACATTCTTCTCTACCAGCGCGTCGATAAGATGCTCCGGCGTTCCGCAGGCCATAAAACCACCCACCATAATGGTTGCGCCATCGCCGATGTTTTTTACTGCTTCCTGTGCAGTCATCACTTTGTTCTTCATGTTTTCTCCTTGATTAAAATTTGAATGTCCTTATTATAAAAGAAGATTATAGGAAATGCAATACAAAAGCCCGAAACCCGTTGAAATTTCAATTGTTTATCTATTATTTATCAAAGTGCTGCCCGCAAAAACATCGGTAATTTAAAAATCCGAAGGCGTTTTCTATCCTCCGGATTTTTGTCAGCATTATTTATTTAAACATTTCTTTCAACTTTTCAGCAAATCCGCCTTTTTTTTGATAGCAATCCTCTGAAACGACTTTAGCCATCTCTGATATTGCTTTTTTCTGCTTGCTATTGAGCTTTGTTGGTATTTCCAGATTTACCTTAACGTACAAGTCGCCTTTGGATTCACGGCGAAGGCGCTTGACTCCTTTTTCCTTTAGCCTGAATACAGTGCCGGGTTGTGTTCCTGCAGGTATCTTATACGAAACCTTTCCGTCCAACGTAGGGACTATCAACTCGCTGCCCAAAGCGGCCTGGTCAAAGCTTATAGGCATTTCCAGATATAGATCATCGCCCTGCCGCTTAAACAGCTTATGAGGTTTAACGGATATTACTATATATAAATCTCCGGTAGGCCCGCCATTTACACCGGGTTCTCCCTGTCCTCTGATAGGGATAACGCTTTCATTGTCTACGCCTGCCGGTATCTCGATAGAAAGCTTAACAGTTTTTCTTATCTTTCCTGTTCCTTTACATTCCGGGCAGTGTTCTTCTATTATCTTGCCGCTGCCGCCGCATCTATCGCAGGTGGTTACGCTTTGGAACTGTCCGAACGGAGTTTTCTGTGATTGGGTTACCTGACCGCTGCCGCCGCATTTAGGACATGTTTTTTTAGAGGTTCCGGGTTTGGTCCCTTCGCCTTTGCATGTAGGGCACTCAACAAACTTATTGACCTCTATGGTTTTCTTGGTCCCGAACGCTGCCTCTTCAAAAGTTATAGTGATAGCCTTTTGAAGATCTCTGCCTTTTCTCGGCTGATTGGCGCGCCTCTGTTGCTGTCCGCCGCCGAAACCGCCGCCGAACATGCCGCCAAACATATCGAAAATATCTTCAAAACCTCCAAAACCGCCAAATCCGCCGGCACCGCCGCCAAATCCGCTGCTCGGGTCTACTCCTGCATGGCCGAATCTGTCGTACTTGCTTTTCTTATCAGGATCAGACAGGACACTGTAAGCTTCATTTACCTCTTTGAACTTTTCTTCTGCCTCTTTGTCGCCGGGGTTTCTGTCAGGATGATATTTCATGGCCATCTTTCTGAAGGCCTTTTTTATCTCATCCTCACTGGCACCCTTTTTCAAGCCAAGCACTTCGTAATAATCACGTTTTTCTGCCATAATTTATAACCTTTCCAATCACAAGCAAATATTTCCATGTAGGAATGTTTGCGCTGTCGTTGAATCTTTAAAACACCCTTCAGGAAATATTTGCTATGCAAATTATATTATTATTAAATATTATTATTTATCGTCGTCTACTACTTCATAATCTGCGTCAACTACATTATCACCAGCCGGTCCTGACTGGGCTCCGCCGGCTGACTGATTAGGGTCAAAACCTGCTGCTCCCGCTCCTGCATTTCCGGCAGCTGACTGGTCGGCTCCCTGCTGCTGAGCCTGCTGATATAATTTAGTAGAAATGATATGGAATTTTTCTGTCAGAGCTTCAGTCTTTTCTTTTATCTGATCTACAGTTCCGTTGTTCAGTACAGCCTGCAGCTGATCTTTAGCGTCATTGATTTCTGTTTTCTCCTGCTCTGACAGCTTATCTCCCAAATCTTTTACTGATTTTTCAGTTTCATAAATCAGAGATTCTGCTCTGTTTCTTATCTCGACTTCTTCTTTTCTCTTCTTATCTTCCTCAGCATATTGTTCTGCTTCTTTAACCTTCTTATTGATTTCCTCTTCTGAAAGGTTAGTGGAAGATGTTATGGTTATGCTCTGCTCTTTTCCGGTTCCCATATCCTTGGCGCTTACGTTTACAATACCGTTTGCGTCTATATCGAAAGTAACTTCGATTTGAGGGATTCCGCGAGGAGCAGGTGCGATACCGGTGAGCTGGAATCTTCCCAAAGTAGTGTTGCCTGCTGCCATTTCTCTTTCACCTTGCATTACATGAATGTCAACGGCTGTCTGGTTATCTGCTGCTGTGGAGAATATCTGGCTCTTCTTAGTAGGAATAGTCGTATTTCTCTCTATAAGTTTTGTAGCAACTCCGCCTAAAGTCTCTATGGAAAGCGACAGCGGTGTTACGTCCAGAAGCAGTACATCGTGAACTTCGCCGGTCAGAACTCCTGCCTGAATGGCTGCTCCGATAGCTACGCATTCATCTGGATTGATGCCTTTGAAAGGCTCTTTACCTGTAACCTTCTTTACAGCTTCCTGAACTGCAGGAATTCTTGTGGATCCTCCAACCAGAATTACTTTAGAAATATCTGAGTTAGTCACATCTGCGTCAGCCATAGCCTTTTTCATAGGCTCGATAGTTCTCTCAACCAAATGTCCCGTAAGCTGATCGAATTTTGCTCTTGTCAAATCAACATTCATATGGAGAGGACCTTCTGATGTTACTGTGATAAACGGCAGGTTGATATTGGTTGTCTGCGAACTTGACAGTTCCTTCTTAGCCTTTTCGGCGGCTTCTTTCAGTCTCTGCAGTGCCATCTTGTCGGCTCTTAAATCAACACCGTGTTCCTTTGCAAAGTTATCTGCCAGGTAGTTCATTATCACTTCGTCAAAGTCATCTCCGCCGAGATGAGTATCTCCGTTAGTTGCCAGAACTTCAAATACTCCGTCGCCAAGCTCCAAAATGGATACATCGAATGTACCGCCGCCCAGATCGTATACCAGGATCTTGTGTGAACCTTCTTCTTTATCAAGGCCGTAAGCCAAGGATGCAGCTGTAGGCTCGTTGATTATTCTCTTAACATCAAGTCCGGCTATTCTTCCTGCGTCTTTAGTAGCCTGCTTCTGTGAATCCGAGAAATAAGCGGGAACTGTAATTACAGCCTCTGTAACTTTCTCTCCCAAATAGCTTTCGGCGTCATTCTTCAGCTTTGTAAGTATCATAGCTGAAATGTCCTGTGGTGTATAATCTTTTCCGTCGATAGTTACTTTATAGTTTTCTCCCATATGTCTCTTAATAGAAGATATGGTTCTGTCAGGATTGGTTACTGCCTGTCTTTTAGCAGTTTCTCCTACTAATCTTTCTCCATCTTTCTTAAATCCCACTACAGATGGTGTGGTTCTCATTCCTTCTGAATTTGCTATAACAGTAGGCTCGCCGCCTTCCAATACTGCGACGCATGAATTTGTTGTACCTAAGTCAATACCTATTACTTTTGCCATTTTCTTTCCCTCCTAGTTAGCGACCTTTACCATTGAAGGTCTAATCACTTTATTATTTAAAATGTACCCCTTTTGTAAAACCTCGGTAACCTTTCCGCTTTCATATTCGGTAGAATCCTCGGTCATGACGGCATTGTGAAAATTAGGGTCAAAATCTTCTCCCAAAGCCGCTATTTCACTGGCACCTGCTTTTTCAACTACTCCAAGGAGCTGTTTCAATATCATTTCCATCCCCTTGTAAAAGCTGTCATCCGCATTTCCTGCGGCCAGCGCTCTTTCAAAATTATCTATCACATTAAGCAGTTCGCTTATTATTTTTTCGTTGGCGAATGCATAAATGTCACTCTTTTCTTTTTCAGTCCTACGTTTAAAGTTTTGGAAATCAGCCATCAATCTCATGTATTTAAGATTGAGTGCTTCTTCCTCAGCGTCCTTTTTACCATCTTCAGAAGATTCTTTCTTATCATCTTCAGAAGATTCTTTCTTATCATCTTCAGATTTTTCGTCTTTTTCCGAATCTTGCTCTGATGAAGAATTTTCATCGCAAGATTTCTCGTCACAAGTTTTTTCCTCGCAACGATCTTCTTCAGTCTTTTCTTCTTTAAGGACGTCATCTTTTTTTGCGTTTTCACTCATTTCCATCATTACCTCCGCTTTCAAGTTTGAATGTGTCACTCAGATTATCTGTCATATACTCGATTACCGAAGTGACTTCTCCGTATTTCATCCTCGTAGGACCTATGACGCCTATCTTCCCTACCAGCTTGCCGTCTACATGATAGCTTGCTGTAATAAGCGCACAATCATTCATTATATCATCGGCATTTTCTTCACCTATGGTGACTATGACACCGTCTTCACGCTCTATGAGCTTTCTCGTAAAATTGTCCTTCTGACTGAGCATTTCTATAAAGCTCTTGGCTTTCTGCAAATCGTTGTACTCCGGTATGTCGAAAATATTTGACAAACCTTCCATGTAAAGATTTACGTTAAGCATATCTTCCAATGTCTTCATAAAGTTAGGCATTACATCGTGAGCCAAACCGCTCATAGCTGCCATGTCATTTTCAAAGTTTTCTATTATATTATTAGTCAGCGCCTCGCTGATGGTCTTGCCCTTATAATTATAAGTCATTGTTTTAGCAAGCAGCTGTAAGTTTTCTTCAGTATATGGAGAGTTAATGTTCAGAGCTGTGTTGGAGATCTTGCCGCTCTCTGCCGCTATCATTAGGACTATAGTTTTTTCATCTACAGGCAGCAGATTTATGAATTTGAGCGCATCTTCATCTTTTTTCGGCGTCAAAGCGAAAGAAGTAAGATTGGTAATTTCCGAAAGCACAGAAGCTGCGTGCTCTATGGTTTTTTCAAACTCATGCACATTGCTTTTCAACCTCTGTGAAATTATATTTTTTTCCTCTCTGCTAAGTTCTTTTTTTTCCATCAGCGCATTGACATATAATCTATATGCCATGTCAGAAGGCACTCTTCCTGCGGAAGTGTGAGGGTGTGTCAGATATCCCATCTCCTCCAAGTCCGCCATTTCATTTCTTATGGTTGCAGGGCTGATACCCAAGTCATACTTTTTGGAAAGGGTTCTGGAACCCACTGGTTCAGCTGTCTTTACATAATCGCTGATAATCGCTTGTAAAATTTTCAATTTGCGTTCTGTAAGTTCCATAACTTTTCTCCTTTATTAGCACTCACCATGTTAGAGTGCTAATCACTATATATAAGATACTACTGCTGAAGCTTTATGTCAACAGAATTTACAAAGTTTTTTGTGTATTTTTTGTGAAAATCAGCAGGTGCTTATATGCGGCGCCTGTTTCGTGTAATCGCTGCCTGTTATTTAGAAATTCCACACGTTTTGGGGTGTGACGGCATCAACGGTGGCCGGTGCCGGCAGCCTCGAGACCGAGGTTGAGATGGCAGGTAACGCGGTGCGCACCCTAAGGATTTAAATAGGACTGTGTCAAAACAAGATGAGCATATCATAAATAATCAAAGCCCTGTCGTTTTACCGCTTGAGAGAGCGCTTTAATTAACTTTAGACGAAAACTCCACGAATTCTTAAAAATTTTGTTGATTTATAGGAATCGGACCCGGTCCGGCAGTACAGATTGAGGCAACCACATTGATTTGAAAATTTGGATTTATGCGGCAACTTCTAAAAATGTGACAACTGGCGACGTTATATTCTGTTACTCATTTCTCTTGCATATTTTGCTCTCCTGCTCTTTTCGTCCATATTTGTTTGTGGGTCATATTCATTCTTGTCATATAGCCTTGCGGACAAAAAATCAAATTTTTTTAATTTTTTACATCAACAGGGTCCAAACTCGTGTCGAATTTCGTCGAAAGCTGGTCACGGCTGACTTTTTTTCGCAAATTTTGAGAAAAAGTCTGCAAATTTGCAATTTTGCAGACTTTTTGTCTAATTTTTATGATTTTTTACATTTTGGGCGGTTCCCACGCCTCAAAAATACCATTTTATGTAAATTCGCTGACAAAATTTCAAAAAAATACAAATTTTATCAGCGCCGGAAGATCTGCTTCTTCTCACGCCTGCAACGTACGAAAAGAAAAAGTAAAAGAAAGCCCCGGACGATCCCACAATCTGCCTGGGGTTTGTCTACGCTCTGAGCTGTAAGGCAAATGTCTTACAGCTTTTGTTATGTTTATAGGATTTTACTGGAATTTTTCCATATGCCCATTTTTTCAGCTTCTTTAATCAATCCGTCTCTAAAAGAAGGATGCGCTATTCCTATCAGAAGTTCGGCTCTTTCCCATGTGGTCTTTCCTTTAAGGTCAGCCGCCCCATATTCAGTAACTATGAAATTGGTAGCCATTCTCGGGGTCGTTACGATAGCTCCTGGTGCCAGAGCCGCTGAAATCAAGGATTCTACTTCTCCTTTAGAATTGACTCTGGTTGACGGAGTGCAGAGGAAGCTTTGTCCACCCTTGGATTGGAAGGCGCCCAGCACAAAATCCAGCTGTCCTCCCGTTCCGCTTATCTGTCTGTATCCAGCCGATTCAGAACATACTTGCCCATACAAGTCCACTTGAATACAGCTGTTGACAGAAACAAAGTTCTTTATCTGGGAAATTGTAGCTATAGAATTTACATAATCTACCGGCGCATTGCAGCAAATAGGATTGTTATTTATAAAATCATACAGTCTTTTGCTGCCGCCTGCAAAGGTATAAACGGCTTTATCCACATCAATAGGCTTATTTCCGGTCAGCTTGCCTGCCTCAAACAAATCCACATAGGCATCTGTGAGCATTTCTGTATGAGCCTTAATATTGTTCAAATCCGAATCAGCTATCATTTGACCTATGCAAAGAGGCAAACTGCCAATTCCCAATTGCAGCGTACTGTCGCTTTTAATTTTTTTAACCACGTGGGAGGCTATCTTTCTGTCGATTTCAGAAGGCGCTTTAGGCGGCAATTCTGCCAATGGGCTGTTGCTTCCTTCAACCACATGGTCTATCGCACAAAGATTGAGTTGTGTCTGATAACCGTGGGCTATAGGCATATTTTGATTTACCTCTACGATTATTTTCTTGGCAGCTCTGATTACTCCCCACATATCTGCCACTTGAGGCCCCAAGTTAAAGTTTCCGTACTCATCCATAGGTGCGACTTGAAACATGGCGATATCAATATCATTATTGTTGTTAGTCCATAAAAAAGGAAGCTCACAGAACATCATAGGTATATACCAACATCTGCCTTCCTGAGACATCATTCTGTCATTACTGCTAAAATGAGCTGAAGCAAACCTCACCTGTTCATTACTCTTTGTTGCCAAAAAAGTTTCGAAAGGCTTTTCTCTTATTGCCACTGTGCTGATAACCGTAATATCCTTAAGTTCATCTGCACGTTTTGCTATAGCCTTGTCAATATCCACAATTGTTCCGCAGCCCAGTCCGAAATGAAGCCTGCTGCCAGGCCTCACCATCGCGGCAGCCTGTTCTGCCGTAATGAGTTTTTTCTTATACTCTTCTTTTAAATCTGATATCTTGTACATTAAAACACCATCTTGCTTTCTTTAAACTTGTCGCTATAACTTGTCATTGTAAAACTTGTTTGTCTTGTATTTGTTACCTTTTTAACAATACTTTTTTATTATACAACATTATTAAAAAAATAACAATAAAAAAATCTGTTATTTTTCTGTGAAATATGATAATATATATTAGCGCAAGAGAAGCATTAAATGCATATCGCTTAACATGTCTCCGTAGTTAAATGGATATAAGAACCTCGCTTTGCCGGACGAAATTTGCAATTTCGGGCAAAAACGAGAACCTTGATACTCGCGTTGCTCGTATTAACAGTGCTCTTTAAGCCAAGGTAGCTTTAGGAGAGCACCAAAAAATCCATTTAACCGAAGACTTCAAAACTTAACATGTCTCCGTAGTTAAATGGATATAACAGTGCTCTCCTAAAGCATAGTTGTGGGTTCGATTCCCGCCGGGGATACCAAAAAAGGGGCAGTCTCAAAAGTTAGTACTTTGATACATGCCCCATTTTAAATAAAAAATTAAGTGCTTTAAAACCACATATCGATTTTCTTAGATTTTTTACACCATTTCTTTTGTCATAATATGGTGTATGTGTCTCCCAAATTCTTGTTTCCGGATGCAGTTCTTCAATTCCTGTCCATATTTTAAATCCGATGCCGAAGTTCTGTACGTCTGGCTTTACATACAAAAGATGAAGTGAATTAAATCCAGTTTCTTCATCTATAACGATAATCGTTCCTCCGACTCTTTTCCCATCGATTTCTGCAATATAAGCTTCAGAGCCTTTCGTATTAAAAGATTCCTCTATATCTTCATTAGGAAAAATTGTTTTTTCATAATTTCCAAATTCTGATACATAAGAAAGTTGGAAAGCCTCTTGTATTTCCCTTATGAATAAATTCTTATCTTCTAATGCACCCCAGCAAAAAAATTTTTATGTGACATCATCACTGTAATATATTCGGAAACAATATATTATAAAGAAAAAAAAGGAGGATATGACTTATGGAAATGATAATAGATGAAAAGCTCAGAGAGGTTGCCGCCTCCGACGATGAAAAATATATTCAGATATACACAAAGCTTTGCAGCAGCTGAGCGGGTTCCTTTATAGAGGTACTGGCAAGGTTTGTCAGCAGAGAAGAAGCAGATAAGTTAAAGCAAAACGGTTATTATGCAGAAGAAAAAGACGGGCTGGAAGTGCTTCTGCCTCCAAAAGGCGTTGCTCCGGGGGAAAAGGTGCAGCTTAGCCTTTCAAAATTTTTCTGGCTGAAGAAAATAATGGTACAAGGCATAAGAGCTTATCAATACTGATAGATTTCAAAATTAATTACACAACAAACATCCTAGAAACAAAAGGCAGAGAAACCGCAATGACGTTCTCTGCCTTTTGCTTATTAAAATTACTCTATCATGTCTAAACCTTTTTTAAGGGTTGCGCTGTCTAGGGCTCCCGTAGCTCTCGCTACCATATATCCTTCGCTGTCTATAAAAAACGTCATAGGGATGGAATAAGTCGCATACGTATTTGCAGCATTGGATTCCGTGTCATAAAACACAGGAAAAGTGAATCCCTGTTCTTGGATGTATTCAGTGGCGCTTTCCATGGTTTCCTGATAACCATCAGTTAAATTCACCATGAGGAATTGAATCTCGTCTCCCCTTTCTTTATAAGCCTCTTCAAAATCCGGCATTTCGCTTGCACATGGGCCGCACCAACTTGCCCAGAAATTCAACACCACCGGCTTTCCGAGATAATCAGACAAGCCTACTTTGTTCCCGTCTTTATCATAGACTACAAAGTCAGGAGCCTTAACTTTTGCCTGCTGCCCATCGCTTTCTTCATCCTGATTCTGAGCCTCATCTTCAGCAGCCAGCTGATCAGGCGACACACTTCCGCTTAGCTTGTTATACAGCAAAAATGCCCCTGCCAACAATAAGACAAAAACTACCGCTATGATTAAGATTTTTTTCTTGCTGTTCATAAAAACCTCCCAAAGGATAATTCCGACCAATCAAATTTAACTTAACAAGGCGAGCAGCCGTCCTAAGGTGCCTGTCGCCATCATGATTCCTGTAATTATCAGAAATCCTCCGCATATTAAGTTAATAATTTTATAATTTCTTTTAATCCAGTCAAACGTAGTTTTAAGCTTATCTATAAGTATCGCACTCAGCACAAATGGCACTCCCAGGCCAATGGAGTATGTAAAAAGCATGAGCATTCCTTCCATGGCGTGAGCTTGTTGAGAAGCTAATATCAATGCGGAACCCAGAAAAGCGCCCACACAAGGAGTCCATCCTATTGAGAAGATTACTCCAAACAGCGCCGATGAAAAGAATCCTAAATTTTGTGTATCTACACTGCGATTGCTTCCCTTAAATATGCTAAGCTTTATCACTCCCATAAAGCTTAGTCCAAATAATATCACTATTATGCCCGATACGATGTTCACAGCCGTTTGATATTTTACTAAAAAACTTCCTACCGTGCCTGCCAGCGCGCCCATAAGGACAAACACTACAGTAAATCCCAGTACGAATCCGAGAGCGCATACGACCGTTCTCTTGGTCTTTCTCTCGGTTCCGCCTGCGAAATACGAAATATATATAGGCAGCATCGGCAAAAGGCATGGTGAGATGAAAGTAATTATTCCCTCAAGAAAAGAAATAAAGTACTGCATAAGCTATCCCCTTTTGTCAAAACTTAACTATACTACAGCCTCTGTGCAGCCAGATATTCTTCTGCATAATGAGCGCTCACCGCTCCGTCAGAAACGGCAGTAACTACCTGCCTCAACGGCTTTGTTCTGACGTCTCCAACAGCAAACACTCCTGGTATACTGGTCACCGTAGACTCATCTGCAATGATATATCCTTGGCTGTCCAGGTCCAACTGGCCTTCTAGCATCTCTGTTTGAGGTTTTCTTCCCACACTGACAAAGACTCCCTCACATTGTATCACAGATTTGCTGCCGTCGCGCGCATCTTTTAACACAAGGCCCGTAACTTTTTCATCGTGCAAAATCTCATCTACAACACAATTCCAGCGGAACTCCACATTAGGAGCGTCCATCAGCGGCTGGTGATAAATCTTGGTAGCTCTCAAAGTATCTCTTCTGTGAACGACTATAACCTTTTCACATATGCGAGACAGCTGCAAAGCATCTGCCGCAGCTGTGTTTCCACCGCCTATTACAGCTACCGTTTTTCCTTTATAAAACATTCCGTCACAAGTAGCGCAGTAATTAATACCGCGGCCCATAAGCTCTTTTTCACCTGTTACGCCCAGTTCTCTTGGAGAAGCGCCCGTAGCGATAACCACCGTTTTGCCTTTAAACGTTCCTTCGCTGGTTTCCACTGTTTTTATTTTTTCTTTCAGTTCTACTGAAAAGACTTCCGCCAGCTCTGTTTCTACTCCAAAGCGCTCTGCTCCGGCCTGCATTTTTTCTCCCAAGGTAAATCCATCTATCCCCTCTTCAAATCCGGGATAATTATCTATCTGAGAAGTGAGGGCCATCTGCCCTCCGGCAGAAAGTTTTTCCAAAACGATTACGCTCATTCCGGCTCTGGCTCCGTATAAAGCGGCTGTATAGCCTCCCGGGCCTCCGCCTACAACTATCATATCATAAATTTTATCCATATATCTCTCCTATAAATGCTTCTATCTTGGCCTTTGAATCCGGCGCTTCCATGAAAGCTGCCGCCTTGCCGTCTTTGTAAAAAATCAAAGTAGGGACAACCTGCACCTTTTCCTCTTCTGCCAGCTGCGGCTCTTCATCTATATTTACTTGACCTATTTCCAGCTTGCCTTCGTACTGCTGAGCTATCTTTGAAAACGCAGGTCCTATTCTTTTGCAATACACGCACCATGGGGCCCAAAATTCAATTAAAATTGTAGATTTATTCTGCATTTTTTCATCAAAAGTTTTTTTATCAATATTTAAAATACTCATATTTTCCTCCCTCTGCAATACCAATATATTATTATATCCATGAAAGTCCCTGTTTACCCGCTTGACAACAAAAGCAGAGTATCTTTATACTTATCGTATATAAAGGAAGGTTTTCTCATGGAAATATCAAGCTATTTTCCTGTCTGGAACCAGCTGACCAGACAGCAGCAAAAAAAAATAACACAAAATGCGTCTTTTCGCAAAGTAGAAAAAGGAACTGTATTGCACAATGGTTCAGCTGACTGTGCAGGCCTCTTTCTCATAAGCTCCGGTCAATTGCGAGCATATATACTTTCAGATGAAGGTCGTGAAATCACACTGTATCGTCTCTTTGAAATGGATATATGCCTGTTTTCTGCGTCGTGCATGATAGAAAGCATTCAATTTGACATCACCATAGAAGCGGAAAAAGATTCAGAAATCCTGGTCATAGCTTCCGATGTTTATAAGGAGCTGATGGAAGAATCAGCTGCTCTCTCCAACTATACCAATCAAATAATGGCCAGCAGATTTTCTGAAGTTATGTGGCTGATTGAGCAAGTCATGTGGAAAAGTTTCGACAAACGGCTCGCTGATTTCCTTCTCGAAGAAATCGTTTTGGAAAACAGCAACCTTCTTAAGATAACCCACGAGAAAATCGCCAATCATCTGGGCACAGCCAGAGAGGTGGTCACCAGAATGCTCAGATACTTCCAGAGCGAAAACCTGGTTAAGCTCACTCGCGGCGCCGTTGAAGTGATCGATAGCAAAGGCCTCCGCCGCTTGGCGTCAAGCTGATTAACATTAGCCAGCGGAGTTATATTTCCAGCTGGCCTTTATATCCGCTTATGCCTCCCAGATCCGTTACATTTTCATATCCCTCTCTCTGAAGAAAAGCAGCTGCTCTCCGGCTTCTGGCACCGCTCAGACAGTATAAAAATATAGGCGTTTCTTTATCAGGAACTTGCTCCAGAATTTTGGCGGCCATCTGAACGGGTACGTTCTTGCTGCCTGCAATCCTTCCCTGCGCATACTCTTCCGGCCGTCTCACATCGAATAATACTGCATTCGGCGTCTTTTTAAATTCTTCTATTCCCCGATTTATTTCCAGTGTTTTTAAGGCTTGTGTCATAAGTGCATCTCCTGTCAAATTTATCTTTTTAGTTTTGTTTTATCCTAAAGCATCTCAAGTATGGATTCTTTAGGTCTGGCTCCCACCGTCTGGTTGACGATTTTTCCTTCTTTTACTACCATAAGCGTTGTCCTTGGCTATCTCCTCTACTATAGGACCTACCATCCTGCACGGTCCGCACCATGTTGCCCAAAATCCAAAAGCACAGGTTTTTTACTTTCGATAACCTCTTCTTTAAAATTATTTTTATTTACATTTATAACTGACATTATATTTACCTCCCATATCTTTGTAATAATACAATACCCCGTTTTTATATCTTTATCTGTGATAAAATCACTTTTTAAAAAAACTGCCTGCTTTTAAGTGTCACTGACACCAGCTCAGGCCTGTTGTTTATTCTAAGCGGGAATATGCTGTTTCCGATTCCACGGCTGACGACCATCACTGTGTTCCCTTTTTCATAAGCGCCTGATGTATATTCAGGCAGCAAGCCCTGGTCAGGAGCTATCAAACCTCCTACAAAAGGCAGCCTGATCTGTCCTCCATGGGCATGACCGGAAAAAACCAAGTCAACTCCGGCTTGGGAATATGCATCTATCAGTTCCGGTCTATGGGAAAGCAATACGGTGTAATTATCTTTGTCGTATTCTATCCCCTCCAGAAAAGAAGCCGCAATTACACTGTCTTCTACGCCAAACTCATGAGCAAAATCAGGGTCGTCTATGCCGACAATGTTTATACTCTCATCCCCGATTTTTATTTGCTCTGCACCATTGGTCAAAATGTGTACGCCCATGCCGGCCAAATCTTCTGCAAAAGTCTCGTACTCATCTATCCTCGCCTCATGGTTGCCTGCCACGTAGTATACGGGACATACCTCTGAAATTCGGCGCACAACATCAAGAGCTGCTTCCGTATCTGTATGTCTAGAATCTATCGTATCCCCTGTGATGACTGCTATGTCGGGGCTATTCTTTTTGATTCGGCTTATCAAATCTCCCGTAAGCTTGGAAGACTTGACATTGTGAAGATCTGAAATCTGCATTATTTCATAGCCGTCAAAGTTCTGTGGAATTTTCTCACTGCTTATCTCATGGGCGGTAATCGTGAGAGAAGTATTTTCAAAATGGAGATATGCTCCTGCGGCCGCAATGATGACTAAAATCGCCGCAAAGGTTTTCTGTTTCTTATTCATGTTCCTCTTCATGTCTAAATTGTAGCATACAGAAAGAGATACGTCCATTTGGATCTGCCATGTCTGCTATAATCTGCGGATAACAGTTGGCCATGCCTATGGCTTTGACTTTACCTGCTTCATACGCTTCTTCAAGGGCTCTGCAAGGGCTAAGTCTACGGCTTTCTGACATTTTTCATAGGAATTGTCCTGCATCCATATTAAAGTCTGCAAAATGACATGTTTTGCAGACTTTTTTCTTTTTTTCATGATTTTTTACATTTTTCGCCGTTTTCACGCCCGTAAAATTCCATTTTATGTAAAATTGCTGACAAAATTACAAAATTTCTAATTTTGTATCATAGCCCCCCTCGGGCGGAGCAGTGCCGTTGGCTTTTTTTCTTCAAGACCTCCGATTAGACAACAAAGCGTGTCGAAGTGTGACGAATGGCGTAATATTTAAATGAGATGTTGGCTTTTTGTGATGCTTATCTAATTTTGGATTACATAAATCACAAAAACTGATGTCTGCGCAGGCGACATGCCGGCAAAAAGCCAACATCGGAAACTTCTGACGCATATAAACAGTTTAAACAGACCGGCATCATGTACATTGTCCCCATGGCTGTCTGCTACCTGAACATAGACCCAGTTACCAGGATAAAACTATCTCCCATCATCCGATACATGTACGATATCAAAAGCCTTCTTACGCGATACATGAAAAACACACAGGCAGTAAAGAAGAGCACAAATAAGTCTTCCGCTGCAACGTGCGAAAAGAAAAAGTAAAAGAAAACCCCGGAAGATCATACAATCTGTCCGGGGTTTGTCTATGGTCTGAGAGCTGCAAGATGTGATGTCTTGCAGCTCTTTTGCTTAAAGATTATAACTGGCTGTTTCTCCTCTTCTTCCACACAACGCCTCCTGCAGCTGCCGAAGTCATCAGTATGAACAGAAATGCCATCATACCTTCGTCACCGGTCTTAGGAGTTTCTGAAGTCTTGCTGTCATCTCCGGTGCCTGAAGGCTTTTCAGTATCCCCCGGATTCTTGGTATCATCAGAAGTGCCAGGCTGCTGGTTGTCGCCAGGGTTTTCATTATCTCCAGGTTCTTCATTACCTCCCTGATTTTCTTCAGGAACATATTTTACCACGGTATCCGCAAGGGTAATTTCCTGAGTGCATTCTGCATCGGCATAATATTTGCCGCAATATTGGCAATACCAATATTCAATGTTGCCATCAGATTCTTCTGTAGCTGAAACGGCAGGCACATTAATCAGTGACGTATGACCCGGTGTCTCTTTTATCATTTCTTCTGCGAACTTGATCGCCTGGTCATACCTGAGTTCCAGCTCCAATTGATATTGACTGCGCAAAGCTTTATATTCGGCTGAAGGGCTCTCAAGAAGACTGTCTTCTACAGAAAGAATTGCTTCCTGATACCAATCGTGCCATGCTGCCAAGACTTCCTTTTCGTCGGCCAGAGCAGATGCGTAATCTCCTCCGTTGTTCTTTGCATAAACTTGATGATTGAGAGTATTTTGCTGCTCAATTTCAAACCTTTCAAGAGCGGCTGTTTTAACCTCGTTCAGTAATTCCGCTGCCAATTCCGGGTTGTCATCGGTCGCATTGGCCATAAGCAGCGCAGCTCCCAAAGAAGTTATTCCTACGTTTTCCATTTCATCCGCGCTGGACATATTCAGAGTGTCAACAGAGGTATGATACGTATAGTCAGAGAAATGCCATGTCAACAGTGCAGGTATGCCTTGAGCAAGGAATCTGCTGTGGTCGCTGCCGCCCTCGTAAGGACATACATCTACTCGGAAAGTGTTGTCATGATGCTCGATTACATTTTGTGTGGCATACATGTAAAGGTCATTAAGGTAGAAACCTTCCTGGAAAAGTCCGTTGATGGATCCGGCTCCCCAAAGGGTATGAGAATCCGGCAATCTTACGAATTCTCCGTCAGAATCTTTAAAAGTTTCATCGTAATAGCTTCCGTCTTCCCATGGAAGGGTATCTAAAGTGTAATTGTATACTGCTGATGGGTCAGGAGTTTTCTCTATTCTCATTACTCCGCCGGTCTTATCAGGATCTTCCCCTGTCATGTCCAGATTAAGCACTGCGACTATATTTTCTTTTTCTGCCGAATGACTATTCATGTAGCACGTAGCCATCTGCATTTCGTCGCCCCACATAAATGTAATAGTCCTCTCAGGTCTTTCTAAAGTGCCGTCATCTATCATCTTTTTCATTTCTGTAGCTATGCCCAAAAGGGTTGCAACGCCTGTAGCGTTATCATTGGAGCTCGGTTCTTGCACATGGGCGCAGAGGAATATCCTTTCTTCCGGTTTTGTGGAGCCTTTTATTTCCGCTAAAGCGATTGCCTGGCCCTTGCTGCCGTAATCATTATCGTTCATGGCGTATGTAGTTCCTATGCTTACGCTGTTGATAACTACAGGTTCCTGAGATTTCTCCAAAAGTTCTTTAAGAGCATCATACTGGTCGTTAGAAAATTGCCATTCAACGATAGGCTCTCCTGTTGCTGTCTGCGCTGACGTGGTCGTCAAACTGGCTCCGGAAGCGTATCTGGCTGATCCGTAGAACGGGTCTGTTATGTTTCCGTTTTCGTCTTTAGGTGTATTAACATCATCCAGGCTGGCTTTCGATGCAATCGCTACAGCTCCTGCATTTTGTGCCAAAGTAAATGTACTTCTAAGCGATGAGTCGGAAAGCAGCACTTTTCCCTTAAGTTCTTGAGCAGTATACCCCTCGCTGCAGGTGGTTCCGTTAGTGGTTCCTATATATACTACTTCTCCTGTCACGCCTTTGGCGTCTGCAGGATCTGTGCCGGCTTCTTCAGTAAAACAGCTGTTCCATGCAAGATGTACCCTTTTATTCAACTCAGCCTCTTTACCGTTTTGCACATTTATCCTGTTGCCTGCAGAATCTTTTTCGATTATCCATTTCCACATCTCATCTATGCTTTCCATGCCATAATGGTCAAGATAAGTATCAGTAGTAGGATTAAAAGCATATGATTCCACATTAATCCTTTCTATGAGCTGGTCCTTGCCTTGAAAATCTCCTGCCGACGTAACCTCCAGCTTGGCATATTCAGGATCCCATGTAAGGGTATCAATGTCATTGAAATACGTTACCCATGCATAGTCATCATCAGTAGCGCTGCTCTTGTCGTTAGCGCTCTTGTTATACTGATCGCTGGTCCCCTTACCCGCGTCAGTATATCCTGCGTCAACAAGCTGTCCATGCGCAAAAGAATCTATTACTTGATTCTGCCATCGTCCTCCTGTTGTACGCCATCCGAGATAGACATAAGATAAATAATCAAACATGTCTTCTCCGTCAATATGTTGTCCCAATTTTTCAACGGTTTCCTGCATGTACGAAACCGCTTCTTCTTGTGTCTCCTGAGCAAAAGCAAAAGTAAATCCGCTCAGGACCATTGTGAAGCTAAGCAACACGCATAATAGTTTTTTGCTCTTTTTCATCCTCTTTCTCCTTTCTCAAAAAAGAACTATAACTACCGCTTTGATTTCAAATTCCCTTGCATTCTTTCAGTTTGAAATTTTCTTCGAGGCGAATTTATTTTCTTAATTATACGGTCAAGCCATGATTGACAGGCCTTTTTTATACAAAAAGAAACGCGTTCATCCGACATTTTCATGCAAGAATAAACGCGTTTTTGCTTTTTGGGCTAAATTCTTATTTCAGTTTTTACAGGCCTGCTTGTTCCCTCAAAGTCTCTGCCTTGTCTGTATGTTCCCAAGGAAGATCGATGTCTGTCCTTCCGAAGTGTCCGTAAGCAGCTACCTGCTTGTATATAGGTCTTCTCAGATCCAAGTCTCTTATAATCGCGGCAGGTCTGAGGTCAAAGTTTTTCTCTATCAGTTGAGCTATCACATCGTCAGCCAGCTTACCTGTTCCGAATGTATCTACCATTATGGACACAGGCTTAGCGACTCCGATAGCATAAGCAAGCTGTATCTCGCATTTGTCTGCAAGACCTGCAGCTACCACGTTTTTGGCTGCATATCTCGCTGCGTATGAGGCGCTGCGGTCTACTTTTGTAGGGTCTTTTCCTGAAAATGCGCCGCCGCCGTGGCGAGCATATCCACCGTAGCTGTCCACGATTATCTTTCTTCCGGTCAATCCGGAATCTCCGTGAGGGCCGCCTATAACAAATCTTCCGGTAGGATTTACATAATATTTAGTATCTTCGTCCAAGAGTTCTGCCGGTATGATAGGACGTATGACATATTCAATCATGTCCTTTCTTATCTGCTCTTGCGTTACATCAGGATCGTGTTGAGTGGACACCAGTACAGTGTCTACCCTCTTCACTTTATCTCCGTCATATTCAATGGTTACCTGAGTTTTTCCATCAGGTCTGAGGTATTTCAGAGTTCCATCTTTTCTCACATCAGCAAGTCTCTTGGCCAGCTTATGGGCTAATGCGATTGGCATAGGCATAAGTTCTGGAGTTTCATTGCATGCGTATCCAAACATGAGGCCCTGGTCACCGGCTCCGATAGTGTCAAGCTGGTCATCAAGAGTCCCCTCTTTGTATTCCAAAGCTTTGTTAACTCCAAGGGCAATGTCTCCTGACTGTTCATCTATGGCAGAAAGTACTGCGCATGTGTTGCCGTCGAAGCCATATTCACTCCTATCGTAACCTATATCCAGTATCACCTTTCTTACGATTTTAGGAATATCAACATAGCAGCTTGTACTGATTTCTCCCATTACCATAGCATAACCTGTAGTTGTGGTAGTTTCTGCCGCAACCCGTCCGTAAGGGTCTTTTTCCAATATGGCATCCAATATGGCATCTGATATCTGGTCGCATATTTTATCAGGATGACCTTCTGTAACTGATTCTGACGTGAATAGTTTTTTCATATGTAATTCCTCCTTTAAAAAACCTCTCTTTTCTAAAAGAGAGGTTGGTAATATCAACATATTTTCCTCATCTTTCAGAATTTTTATATTCTGTAGGATTTAGCACCTTTTATGCTTACAAGCACCTAGGTTGCCGGGCGTCTTTGGGCCTATTCCCTCAGCCACTCTTAATAAGGACTATTTTTTTATAAACAAAGTGATTTCTTCAATGATATTATACCCTTTTGCGTTTAAAGTCAACCAAAGATAATAATAATTTGTTGTTTTTTCGGCAAAATCATGTATACTTATGTTATATAGTCTTGTAGAGCTTCAAATGAGGTAATCAATTTGTCATCAAACAACAAGCAAGTTTTCAATTTAATAAAAGGTGGCTTAGGCGAATCGGCTGAAGACAGCACCAAAGAATTTGCGGGAGCCACCGTCACTGATACGCGTCTTATGGGCGTAGTAAGTATGACTGTCCACTGGTATCTGCCGGAAAATTCTCAAATGACCGACCTCTACCAGTTCTTTTACTTTGACGCTGAAGAAGATGGTTTCGAGACGTATTCCAGCTTTCTCGGAGGTAACTCTCCTGAAGATTATCAGAATGTGATCAAAGCAGAGAACCAACTTATCGGTGGTCTCGGTGGCGCTCAAGTATCAATCACAGAGAAGGAAGCTCGTTTTCTTCTGCAAAATTACGTGGATTTTAACAGAAAAAACGATATACCTCTGCCTTCCGGTTATAACGAATATGAATTCATGCTTACACCTGCCGTAACTCTTTCGGATGCTGAGCTCCATCTTTTCATGTGTAAACAATGTACAGTTGTGGATTCGCCTTATCAGGTAATAACTTATTTTCTCATGAGATGTTTCGGAAAAGATTTTGAAGCAGCGAAATTTTTAACTAAAGGTTATGTTCGTACCAATCTCTTTCCGGAGCACAAGGCAGCTACCTTGTTAAAAAACACCATAGAAGATTATCAAGACGCAGTAAGCGGCGCCAACACAAAATATCAGCAGACAGACGAAGACGGCATGTTTGAAACCTTCCAAACCATCAAATCCTATATGTGCGAATCGCTTATAGAATATGATGGCAAATATTTTTTGATAGTTACTCAAGTTTCTTTGGAGCATTTAAGGGTTGTAAAATACGAGAAAGTATCTGTTTTCAGTCTTTCCGCGGCAGAAGCGACAATGATGACCCGCAGAAGCGAATATATAACGGTCATGGACGTAATCCCTTACGCGCCTGAATTCACTCAGGATTCCACCATTCTGGCCGGTCGTGCCATGGTCTCGGATCATGATGGCGGCAAGCTGTTTATGATATTCCGTTCTAACAACGATCATGTTAAAAATCCAATCTATATGCTCAATGACGACGTCCTGGGGATTTACTATTTTGTGGAGGACAGTCAGCTTATTTTGGCATCATATAGCCTTGAAGGGATCAAAGCTCTTGAATCAGACCTTAAGAATTCTTATATGGATGAATATGTTGTTCCCGTTTCAAAGTACGAATTCAAAGAACCTGTGCTGTTTGATTTTATAAACAGCGGTTTCGACGATTTCGAAGATTTTGTAGATGTTATTTCTATCAATCCTGAAGATGAATGATAATGTGAACTCTGATTCGCCGTTATCTTTTCCACGCCTCTTCAATGGCTGTATTTTTTAGCGTTTCACAAATCGCTCCTGACGACCGCTGACTTTTTTTCTGTAAAATCGCAAAAAAGTCATAATAATCAGCTATTTTACTGACAAAAAATCAAAAATTTGTGAATTTTTACATTTTTTTGCATTCAAGAAAAAACAGAGAGCTGAAGCTCTCTGAAAAAACAATGTCTATATATTTATCTGTCTGAAGTTTTTATATTTTCAATATTATCGTCATTTGCCTCTTTTTCATCAGCGCCATGTTCTTCAGTCGCTTCAGCAGAATCTTCAACTGTCACCGCAGAATCTTCAGTTTCGGCACATCCGTCGCAAGCAGATTCGCAGCCATCACATGCTTCCTCACAACTTCCGCAATTATCACAAGCTTGACTATCTTCAGCCTCTACGGCAAAGAAATCTTCATACCCAAAATCATCACTGTAAAAATCCGTAATCTTGTCAAGTTTTTTGTCCACTGAAACAGTTTTTCTGCACAATATGATGAACATCATTATCAATTCATAACATATTCTGAGCAATATATTTCCTAATACCAAGATTAACAACCCGCCTACCAAAGAATAGGTAAACAGCATGACCACTCCCACGACTACCAGAACAGCCGCCATTACTATGTAAAGAAGCTTCATGATCTCTTCTGTATAAAATTTATTGAAGCTAAAGAAGTTATATATCTTTTCCGTAACGCCTTTATATTTTCCTTCGTTCTTTTTACTTAAGAACGTAAAGTAAAGAACAACTCCCAAAATGATTGCCGCTAAAACAGCTACCACTAAAAAGGTTACCTGTCCTCCGTAATAGATACTATAGCTCTGGCTGTATGGATACATCATCTTAAATTCCCCCTTATATATTTATTTAATTGAATTCATAAACTTTATTTTTTATTGTAACATTTTGTCGTTTTATGTCAACTGCTGTTCTCAAGAGGACAAACACTTTTCAACATCATTTAGACCTTTATTTTTCAATGGATTCCGCTTTTATCCACAACTATATCAAAAATCGTATACAATTATATCCACATGGACCTGTGGATAACTTTAAAAGCTACAATCCCACATTTTTCAATACAATAGCCATGTTTTTTCATTTGTCAAGAGGAAGTTATCCACAGATTTTTTTAATGTTTTTTCTACTTTTTTTGTCTCTTGTTCGCACTATCTACTATCTTTATATTTTCCGCCTTTTCCAGGCACAATATCTCATTGATACCCTCCCATACGGCAACCCCCACCTTTTCTTGATATTCACGGGTTTTTAACTTTTCACACTCATTTACATTAGATAAAAATCCACATTCGATCAAAACCATAGGACACGTTGGATCTTCGAAAACTAAAAAATCGTCCTTGGTCATAATGCTTCGTTCGCGACCGTCAGATATGTTTAATTCAATGGATTTCTGAATGCTTTCTGCATATTCTTTCGAATTATGTTCGTTTGTTCGTCCGTCTGTTCTTTTCACATCATCCTTTGGGTAGAACACTTGAGCGCCATATACCGATTGGTCGCTTGGAAAACTGTTCAGATGTATAGAAACCGCCAAATCTGCATCTGCTTCCTGAATAATCTCCTTTCGTCTCAAAAGATCCTGGCGTTTCTGATTCCTGATGCTGGCGCTGTCGTCTGTATGCAAGCTTACATCATTCTCTCTTGTCATCACTACATCCACAGGATATTCTTCTGCTATTTCTTTCAGCTTTAAAGCAATTTCTAAATTAATATCCTTTTCCAAAGTACCGTCAACAGAAGATGCACCTCCGTCCATGCCTCCATGACCGGGGTCTATAACTATGACAGGACGCTCTTCATCGCTTTCAACCGATGTTTGCATCATCTCTGCATTCTTATCATCTGAAGTTTCTTCATTAAATAGCTTATCTCCGCACAAGACCATCAGGCAAAAAGTCAAACTGCACGCAAAAGCCGCTGCTGCGGCAATTATTTTTTTTAAGTTGAATTTCATGATACACCTCCAGGATATAAATATATGTATATCCTAAAGGTGTTATCATCATATAGAATACAGATTACTTTTGGATTTTTCAATTGACTTCACAATTATTTCGCATAATATTCAATTATTTAACTTTTATAAGAAATTTTATGCTATACTTTATTCATAATCAAAAGAGGAGATTTTAAAGTGAATACAAAACGGCTTTTTAAAGACGATGTATATTTAAAAAATGCGCAGGCTTGCATTACTTCTCTATCTGAAGTAGATGGAAAAGCTCTCGTCACTCTGGATCAGACCATATTTTTCCCTACCGGCGGCGGACAAAGCTGCGACCGCGGCACCATAAAC
>OLGO01000107.1_pt1 | contig 93072 bp, 83 predicted proteins | sample 1605861 | NCBI WGS metagenome assembly OLGO01 (sample SAMN03283253) | human gut metagenome | biome: human-associated habitat; material: feces | host: Homo sapiens | place: USA | collected 2013
CCATGTTTGACAGTGTTTTTTCTTTTTCACTGTCTCTCATAAAGGGAGCATATCAAGATCGTCTAGGGTTTCCGATGTTGGCTTTTTGTTTTTGATTTAAGAAAACAGGTAACAAATTTTGAATTTTTTGTAATCCGTTTTGGCCGCGTGCCTACAAAAAGCCAACGAACATACAAAACTGACGTACTTATTATGGATTTTTCAGGGTTTTGTTGTCTGATTTGAGTTTTAAAAAAAATTCAGCCAACAACAGATAGAAGAAAATGTGACTACAATAATCACGTATGCTATCGAAGCCTGCACAGTCTGCCTTACAAGCCGTGATATGCCTTTGCCTGCCGGCAATCCCTTGCGATTTGCTCCGAAAGTTCCTTTACGTTGGCAAATTTAACTTCATCTCTGGTCATCTTCAGAAATTCAACTTTTATATATTTGCCGTATAATTCCTTATTGAAATTAAAGATATGAGTCTCCATGTTTTTTTTGTAAACTCCGACGGTAGGCTTTACACCTACGTTGGTAACGCTGGGATACCTGATGCCGTTATATATGCAGTACGTTATATATACTCCGTTAGGCGGAGTTACCATGGTCTCATCTATCATGATGTTAGAAGTAGGAAAACCCAGGCTCTTTCCCAAACGATTCCCCACCACAACTTCACCGCCTATATCATAATTGCGGCCTAGATATTTGTAACATTCGTCTACTTCTCCTGATTTTATCAGTCCTCTTATTAATGTGGAACTTACCACTTCTCCGTCGATTATGACCGGATCGATAACGTTAACGGAAAAGCCGAGTCGTTTGCCGCATTCTTTTAAAAGCTCCACGCTGCCTGCCGCTTTATATCCGAATCGATAATTGAAACCGCAGAAAACTTCCTCTGCCTTAAACTTGTCCACCAGCAACTTCTCCACAAAGTCTGCCGGTTCCATCTTTTGAATGGTCTCATTAAACTCTATATTGAAAAGATAATCCACGCCCAGTCTTTCAATCAATGCTGCCTTTTCATCACTGTAGATTATGTTTTTAATCTTTTTGCCTCCCGGTATCAGGCTCTTGGGATGGTTGGAGAAAGTAAATACTGCACTTTTTATACCTTTCTCTTCTGCTTTTTCTACAGCTCTGGATATAAGCTGCTGATGTCCCTTATGTACTCCATCGAAATTTCCAAGCGCTACGGCGCAATTTTCTGTATTCTCTATTTGGTCTAAGCTGTTAAAAGTTATCATTTCGTGTTCACCTCTTATAAAACACCTTATCTGCCACCAGTTTCTTGTATTTCTCGCTGAAATAGGCGACTCCGAGAAAAGTCAGACTGCCGGCTGTTTCCATATATACATTGTATGTCTTTCTGTACTTTGGATTTATTTCCATCACAAAGTCTTTTTCTTCAAACTCAGGCTTTCTATCTATACGACATTTATTCAGCGGTAAGTGAAAGCCGTCAGCAAACTTTATTCCTGTCTCTCTGTCAACTACTGCTTTTCCAAAATGAACTAACGGAAAATCAGCCCCCACCAATATCTCGTCGATGTCATCATGGCTCATATGCTCAATTTCCGAGAGGCTTACGGCGTCATTAATTTTAAACATACCGCTGGCTGTCCTTTCAAGGGCGGTCATCACACTGCCGCAGCCCAGCTTTTCGCCTGCCCGGCTGCAAATGGAACGTATGTAAGTTCCCTTGGAACATTCTACTGTAAAAGCGGCTGTCTTTGCCGCCATATCTATCTTCTCAATTTTAAGTTCTTTTATATACACCGTCCTGGGCTTTACTTTTACTTGCATGCCTTCCCTGGCATACTCATAAAGCTTGCGTCCTCCTACTTTGACTGCGCTATACATAGGCGGTACCTGCTCTATCAATCCACTGAACTCTGAAAAGGCATCTCTTATGGACTCTTCATCTAAATTTTTAGTATCTTTTTCTTCTATAATTTCTCCCCAAATGTCCTGAGTATCTGTTGTTTTACCAAACATCATCTCACATCTGTAGGTTTTAAAATCCAGGTCAAGATATTCGATTATCCGGGCTGCACTTCCTATGCATATAGGCAAAACGCCTGTAGCCATAGGATCCAATGTACCGGTATGGCCTACTCTTTTTATACCTGTCGCCCTTCTGACTTTGTTTACAACGTCATGGGAAGTCATGCCTGCAGGCTTATTGATATTTAAAATTCCTTCTCTAATCATGGTCATAATCGTTTAACTTTCCTATGCTTCTAAGCATTTCGTTTTCCACCATTTTAGCTGCCTCTTCTATAGGTTTGTATATGGTGCAGCCTGCGGCCTTGGTGTGCCCGCCGCCTCCCAGCCTGGAAGCTATTTCAGCCACGTCACCTTTCGTTTTAGCTCTAAGGCTTACTCTGATTTTTTCCTTTTCATATTCCTTAACGACAGCAGCGTATTCTACGCCGGCAATTGACCTTAAATCCTGAGATAGCCCTTCGGCTTCCTCCATCAACGCACCTGTGCTTTCGAGCATTTTCTGAGTTACGCATACTATCGCACCTCTGCCTCCTGCTATGAGTCTTAAAGTCTCCATCGCCTTGGCTTTCATAGCCAATTTTTCCACTCTGACATTTTCATAAATTTCTACGCTCACCTTATTGCAGTCCACACCCCATTTATAAAGTTCCGCAGTGATAAGATGGCTTTTGGCTTGGGTATTGGAGTACTGATAATTGCCTGTATCTGTAGTTATAGCCGAAAAGATTGCTTCGCCTATCTCTCTGTCGGGAGCAATCTCCAATTCCTTCAGCAATTCAAAGATAATCTGTCCCGTAGCAGCTTCCTCCGGGTCTATATAGTTATAATCCCACTGGGACCCAGTAGTTCTGTGGTGATCTACGCATATGGTGGTATCGGCAGAATGAAACACCTCTGCTCTCTTTTCAAAGCGGTCTTCACTGCCGCAATCGACGCACATACAGATATCGGGATGCAAAACCTTTTCTTTTTCCCAGGTGCAATATCCCTTGTCCAAAAAACGCAAATTTGCCGGAATATCATCTTCCAGCAGAATCCACGCTTCTTTTTTCAGTGAGCGCAAAGCCTTGCACAAAGCAACGCAAGATCCAAGTGCGTCTCCATCTAAATTGACGTGAGGAAAGAGAAGAATACTCTTTGCCTCACGTATTTTTTGAGCGATCTCTCTAAGCGAATTGTTTTTCATAATTTGATTCACTCCACTCATAATCATATTATTAAAGCCTTTGTGTCGCTGCTCATTCATCCTTCTGATAACTGTCAAAATCCATGGTATCGAGAATCTCGTCTATATGTCTTCCATATTCCATGGAATGATCCATCTTAAACAGAAGTTCCGGAACACGCCTCATCCTTACACTCCGGCCGATTTCCTTTCGGAAAAGTCCGGCAGCACTTTTGAGCCCTGCCAATATTTCTTTTTCATGGAGTCTTCTCTCCTCTTCATCTTGTGACATGTCAAGCACAGTCACATAGCAAGTGGCATAGCTGCCATCGCTGGTCACATCTACATCTGATATGCTTATCATAGAAGACAATCTGGGATCTTTGACCTGATGGAGAAGCATATTTCCCACGATTTTTTTAATTTCTTCGGAGAGACGACCCTGTCTGTAACCTTTTCCCATTGTCTTTCCTTTCTGAATTCCTAAACTTAAAATCAAAGTTTTATAACGGATCCCGCTTGTTAACTATACTATTTTCTTTCCACTTCAACCATGTGGAAGCATTCTATAGTATCTCCGATTTTTATATCATTATAATTTTCAATTCCGATACCGCATTCGTAGCCCTGGTTAACTTCTTTTGCATCGTCCTTGAATCTCCTCAGGGAAGAAATCTTTCCTTCATGGATAACTATACCGTCGCGAACCAGACGCACTTCAGCGTTACGCGCCACCTTTCCTTCCTGAACGTATGCTCCGGCTATGATGCCCACATTAGGTACCTTAAATGTTTCCCTGACTTCAGCTTTTCCAAGAACTTCTTCCTTAAATTCAGGGTCCAGCATACCCTTCATAGCATCTTCCACATCGTTTATTATATCATAGATAACTCTGTAGAGTCTTATCTGGATATTTTCTCTGTCGGCAAAAGACTGGACCGCAGTAGTCGGTCTTACATTGAATCCTATTATTATGGATCCCGTGGTTCCTGCCAGCATTACATCTGATTCGGTAACAGTTCCTACACCTGTGTGAACTATCTTTACCCTTACATTTTCATTGTTTAACTTCTCAAGGGATGAAACTATAGCGCCGATGGAGCCCTGTACGTCGCCCTTGATGATAAGGTTAAGGTCTTTTACCTCTCCCTCTTGTATCTGGCTGAAGAGCTGTTCCAATGTGGTGCTGGCATTTCTGGCCAAAATTTCTTCTCTCAGCTTTGCCTTTCTGTTTTCAGCAATTTCTCTTGCAACCTTGTCTTCCTTAACTACGCGGAATTCATCTCCGGCTTCAGGAACATCGTTAAGACCCAAGATTTCCACTGCTGTAGCAGGGCCGGCTTTACGTATGGTCTCGCCTTTGTAGTTGGTCATAAGACGAATCTTTCCTGAACACGTACCTGCTACTACGCTCATTCCGGACTTTATAGTTCCGTTGGTTACAAGAAGAGTGGCGACAGGGCCTTTGTTTTTATCCAGTCTGGCCTCAATAACAGAACCCATGCCCAGGCGGTTTGGATTTGCTTTCAATTCCAGCACTTCTGCCTGAAGCAGTATCATCTCCAGCAGGTTAACAATGCCTTCGCCTGTTTTGGCTGACACCGGTACGGATATTACATCTCCGCCCCAATCTTCTACCAGTATTCCGTATTCTGTCAAATCCTGTTTAACTCTATCAGGGTTTGCGCCCGGCTTATCTATCTTATTGATTGCAACTATGATAGGTACGCCTGCTGCTTTGGCGTGGCTGATGGATTCTATAGTCTGAGGTTTTACCGAGTCATCGGCAGCTACAACCAGAACGGCGATATCAGTTATATGAGCTCCTCTGGCTCTCATTGCAGTGAAGGCTTCGTGTCCCGGAGTATCCAAGAATACTATCTTTTGGCCGTTTATATTTACTTCAGATGCACCGATATGCTGCGTTATACCTCCTGATTCGGAAGCTGTCACGTTGGTCTTTCTTATAGCGTCCAAAAGCGATGTCTTACCATGGTCAACGTGACCCATTACAGTAATTATCGGAGCTCTAGGCTTAAGGTCTTCTTCGCGGTCTTCGAAGTTTTCCAAGCCTTCCTCGATTTCCTCTTCTTCAACTTTAGCTACCACTACGCTTATACCCAGTTCATCAGCAAGTATCATTACTGTATCTTCATCTATGTTTTGATTGATGTTGGCCATTATGCCCAGTTTCATCAAAGTCATTATTACTTGTGACGTGGATACGCCTGTCTGTTCGCAGAATCCGGCTACAGTGATAGGGACTGTTATAGCTATAGTGCCGGTCGGCAAATCTTCCATTATATCTTCTTCAGGAGCTGCTGCAGGCTTCGGTTTATTGTGTTTCTTTGGCTTCGATTGTTTTTCCAAAGAGCGTTCCTGAATCTTCTGTTTGTTTTTCTTTCCGCCGTTATTTTCCAGCTTAGCAAATTTATTTCTCTCTTTATCCTGATGTTGAAGTTTCTCCGCTCTCTTCTGGTTAGGCTTTGCATTTATCTCTCTTTCAGCTGCAGCCGACGAATGCCTATTATCTTTTCTCGAACCACGTTCGCCTCTGCTTCCGCGTTCTCCTCTGTCACTTCTTTCGTTTCTCTCTCCTCTGTCGCCTCTTTCTGGTCTTTCACCTCTTTCTGGTCTTTCACCTCTGGCTGAGCGTTCTCCCCTCTGAGGTCTTTCACTTCTGCCTCTGGAAGAATCATTTCTTGAAGAGTCATTTCTTGAAAAGTCATTTCTGGAGGATTCGTTTCTGGAAGCTTCGTTTTTTGAAGCAGACGGCTTTTTTTCTTCTGTTTTCTGGGTTTCTGCTTTCTTAATTTCCGTCACAGGTTCCTGTTTTTCAATTTCCTTAACGTCCTTCACTTGTTCTTGTCCCGCCATATTGATAGCTGTTTCCTTCTCCTTTGTTTCCTTTTCTTTTACTTCTTTTCCTCTTTCAGCTACCTCTTTAGGCACTACAGGTTTCCCAATCGGTACCCTTGTTCTTCCTTCCAAATTTTTATTTGCTACAGGCTTTCCCATAGGCGGTCTTTGTGCCGGTCTTTCTTGCGATGCCTGTTTTTGTGGTTTTATGTTCTTATTTTGAGTCCGCAGTTGAGGTTTTACTGCTGCTTTAACAGTCACCCTGGGCTGTTCTTCCGTCTGGCTGTCTGCTTTTTTAGGCGTTGCCCTCACTATCTTTGTTTCTTTTGTGTTACTTTCTGTTGCCATTCGAACACCTCCTATTACATTGATTGAATATGGTCAATCTCTTCTAAAATCGCTTTTGATAGGTTTTCATCGGTTATCCCGAAAATGCCGGAATTTTCTTTCCCTGTAATATGCGAAAGATTCTCCATGCTTCCGTAAATTCTAAAAGGGACATTATTCTTTTTTGCATTTGAAATCATCTTTTCTTTGGAATTATCTGCCAAATCACCTGCAAGAATCAAAATTTTTATTTTTCTGCGGTTCATCATTAAAATGCATGTATTATATCCGACTGCCAGCATTCTGCCTCTGGCTGCCAATCCCATATATCTTAAAACCTTATCTGTCATTGTTATTTGTATATTTTCTCATCAATCTTTCTTTTTGACTATTCGTTTTGCGATTTGTCTGTCAAATCATTCAGCTTGCTGAAAATTTCTGCCTTTTGTTCTTCGCTTATCGGCATGCCCAGACTGCGTTCAAGAGCTTTCTTCTTATACGCCTTTTCCCAGCAGCTGCTGTTGTCTCGACACAAATATGCTCCTCTGCCTTTTGCCCTTCCTGTCAAATCTACAGAAAGATTTCCCTCATAGCAAGCTATACGTACCAAATCCTTTTTTTCTTTTGACACCATACATCCCACACACCTGCGCATAGGGACTTTTCTGTCTTTCACACCGATTCTCCTCTCTTAAGCCTTTAAACTATTCAACTTCGGTTATTTCCACTTCGGCGGTATCTTCATCTGCAGGCTCTTTCTCCAATGGTTCCTCATCATTCGTATCGTACTGTTCTTCCTCTAAAACTTCATCGTATTGAGAGTGACTTTTTATATCGATTTTCCATCCGCTTACCTTAGCTGCCAGCCTAACGTTCTGTCCTTCTTTTCCTATGGCCAGCGAGAGCTGATAATCAGGCACCACTACAGTTGCCGACTTTTCTCCGCTTTCATCTATCAATACCTTTTCAACTTTTGCCGGGCTCAAAACGCTGGCAATCAGTTCTTCAGGCTGTTCGCTCCAGGTGATTATATCTATCTTTTCTCCATGAAGCTCATCTACGATGGCCTGCACTCTGGCGCCTCTGGTTCCTACGCATGCTCCTACAGGATCCACATCTTCAAATTCTGTATATACAGCCATCTTGGTTCTGGAGCCGGCTTCTCTGGCTATGCCCTTTATCTCTACAGTGCCATCCTCTATTTCAGGCACTTCCAGCTCAAACAGCCTTTTAACCAGTCCCGGATGCGATCTGGAAAGGAACACCTGCGGTCCTTTGGTAGTCTTTTTTACGTCCATGATAAATACCTTGAGACGATCGTTGACTTTATATTTTTCTCCCGGTACCTGCTCGTTGGCCGGCAATATTCCTTCTGTTCTGCCCAGATTAACAAATATCGTTCCGTTGCTTACCCTCTGAACTGTACCTGTTACGATTTCTCCCTGTCTGGTGATATAATCGTCGAATATCATTCCTCTTTCGGCTTCTCTTATTCTCTGCACGACTACCTGCTTTGCAGTTTGAGCTGCAATTCTTCCGAAGTCTTTAGGTGTAACCTGATATTCCACTATGTCGCCTGCCTGATATCTGTAATCTATTTCCCTCGCTTCTTCTACCGATATCTGAGTCAGTTCGTCTGTAACTTCATCTACTACGTCCATCCTCATGATTACAGAAATATCTCCCGTTTCACGGTCTATATCCACTCTAACATTCTGTGCGGTACCGTAATTTTTCTTATAAGCAGATACCAAGGCTGATTCTATCGCTTCAATAAGCACATCTTTGGATATCTGCCGTTCTCTTTCCAAGTCATCGATTGCCTGAATAAATTCCCTGTTCATCTTAATCAATCCTCCTTTAAAAAACTACGGCAAGACAGGTCTTTGCCACCTGCTTGGCGGGAAATTTCAATTCATTATTTTGCTCGTCTGTTATTACAACATTTTCATCTATGAGTCCTACAAGGGTGCCTATAAAAGTTTTCTTCCCGTCTACAGCCTTGTAGAGATTTACTTCTACCTGTTCTCCTGAAAATCTGGCAAAATCGCAAGGTCTGTACAAAGTTCTGTCCATTCCCGGAGATGAAACTTCCAAGTAATAATTTTGAGGTATGGGATCTATCTCATCCAGCTTTTCGCTCAGAAACCTGCTGACCAGTTCACAATCATCGGTGGAAACGTAATCGTCCCTGCCTGCTTCCGCCTTATCAATGTAAACTCTCAGAAACCAGTCTTTTCCTTCTTTTACAAATTCACAAAAATAAAGTTCAAGTCTGTTTTCCCTTAGGAACTCTTCAGAAATTTCTTCTATCAGCTCCGTAATCTTTTTCTTTGCCATCATTCCTCCTCAATCAAGTAATAAATCGGTAAACAAAATTGAAAGAGTGGGGTTTGCCCACTCTTCTAAGTAATACCTTTTAGAAATTTAATCCTTAATAAGAATATCACATAAGTCTTTGTATTGCAATGGGTTTTTGAGAAAAACTCAAAAAAAGTATAGCTCAAAATTATGTAATCAACATATAGAGAAAATGAGCGCAGTGTTCCCAAAAGTGGAGTCGTTTTGGGACACATCAATTCGAGTCGTGCTCTTATACTGCCGAATTGCCTTCAGATGACAAAATTTTTGAATTTTAAAAATTTTGTCATCATTTTTTACATTTAATCCCATTTTCGACCCTGTTTTAAAGAGAAAATGACAAAATCTTGATTTTTTTTGGATTTTGTCATTAAAATGACCATTCTTGCGGACATTTTTTTAAAATTTCGAAGAAAAAGTCGTTACTCGACAGATTATGACAAATTTCGACCCGACTTTCTCGGCTATTGCGGACATTTTTTGTAGAAAAGCAATTTTTTTACATTCGAGCCTTCTGCACCTTCTGCACCTTCTGCACCTTCGTTCGCATTCCTGTGTACTTAGCTCCCTCCGCCTTCCTTCAGTTTGCAGATGCTGAAATAAACGTTAAAAGAAGCTCAGCTGATCGGTCTCCGGCAGTCCTTTTAAAATACCCCTGGTTTTGAGGGTATCCACCAAAGATTTGCTTATTTTCGCCCTCTTAAATATGTCCTCTATGGTCTCGTAGGGTTTGATATTATACTCATCTACGAAGGAATTGGCAGCTGTCTCGCCCATACCGTCAATAGCCATGAACGGAAGCAGTACTTTGCCGTCTTTGATTTTAAACTTGGCTGCATCCGAGTGCCCCAGCTCTATATCAGCAAATTCATATCCTCTGGCATACATCTCATATGCCACCTCCAAAACGGTCATCTCGTTACCTTCTTTGGCTGTGGCTGCCTGTCCTTTAGCGTTTATCAAAGCCATCTTTTCCAGTATGGCATCTTTGCCCTTCAGTATGGTTTCTTCGTCAAAATCTGCTACCACGCTGCTGAAATATGTAGCATAAAACTCTGCAGGGTAATAAACCTTATACCACGCCATTCTGAAGGACATCATGGTATAAGCTACAGCATGAGCTCTAGGGAACATGTATTGTATCTTGATACATGAATCTATATACCAGTCAGGAACCCCGTGCTCCTTCATGACCTTCAGCTGTTCATCTTTTAAAGGTCTGTTCTTTCTTACGTCCTCCATTATCTGAAAGGCTGTTTTGTTCTCGATACCCTTCAGCATGAGATAATTCATGATGTCATCACGAGTGGAAATTACTTCTCTCATGGTGGCAATTCCCTGCCTTATGTAATCTTGCGCGTTATTGAGCCACACATCGGTACCATGGGAAAATCCCGAAATTCTGACCAAATCGGCAAACTTGTCCGGTTTGATATCGTCAAGCATCTGTCTTACAAACGACGTGCCGAATTCAGGTATGGCATAAGAGCCATGGGTAAACTTGTAATCAGGGTCTTTTATGTCTAAAGCTTCAATACCGTTGAATATGCTCAGCACCTTTCTGTCGGTCAGCGGCAGAGTCAGTGGATCTATGCCTGTCATGTCCTGAAGCTGTCTGATCATCGACGGTACATTGTGGCCCAGTATGTCCAGCTTCAACAGATTTTCGTCTATCTTATGATAATCGAAATGGGTTGTTATGATATCGGATTTGACATCGTTGGCCGGATGCTGTACGGGACAAAATTCGTATATTTCATGATCGTCCGGCACGATTACTATACCTCCCGGATGCTGACCTGTGGTACGTTTGACTCCTGTACAATGCTTAGTCAACCTGTCCGCTTCATATTTATTTATAGGTATGCCCTGTTCTTCGTAAAACTTGCGTACATATCCATAAGCCGTCTTGTCGGCTATGGTGCCTACTGTACCGGCTTTATATACATTTTTTTCACCAAATATGGTTCCCACGTATTTGTGAGCTGTAGCCTGATATTCTCCTGCAAAGTTAAGGTCTATATCCGGCTCTTTATCCCCGTCGAATCCTAAGAATGTGGCAAAAGGTATAGTGTATCCGTCTCTATTCATAGGCGTGCCGCATACGGGACAGTCTTTTGGCGGCATATCTATACCGCAGTCGTAGAGTTCTTTGTCTCCCCATTCCAAATGCTTGCACTCCGGACATATATAATGCGGATCCAGCGGATTTACTTCAGTTATACCTGCCATAGTGGCAGCGAGGGATGAGCCTACAGAACCTCGAGACCCTACCAAGTATCCGTCTTTCAGAGACTTGTTTACCAACATCTGCGCAGATACGTACATGACCGCATATCCGTTGTTTATTATGGAACTCAGTTCTTTCTCCAATCTTTCACCGATTACATCAGGCAGAGGATTGCCATACATGCTGTAAGCTTTTTCCATGCAGGTTTTTCTCAGGGTTTCCTCTGCGCCGTCTATCTTCGGAGGGAACTTACCCTTAGGAACGGGGAGAAGATTATCAATCTTAGAAGCTATAAGATTGGTGTTTTCAATTACAACCCTGCGCGCCACATCTTCGCCCAGATACGAAAACTCCTCCATCATTTCGTTGGTGGTTCTTAAATAAAGGCCTTGACCGTTTTCAGCGTCTTTGTATCCCTGTCCTGCCATTATTATGTTCCTGTAAATAGCCGAAGTTGCTTGGTCATAATGAGCGTCTGTAGTTGCTACTACAGGCTTGCCTAGCTCGTCTGCCAGCTCTACTATCTGCCTGTTTATGTCCTTCAAATCTTCCGTCGTAAGCTGACGTCTGTCAGGGTACTTTCCGCCCTCCGTCCTGTCCTCCGTCAGGAATTTATTATTTATCAGCGGCTGGATTTCAAGATAATCATAAAAGCCGGCTATTTTAACTATTTCTTCATGAGATTTCTGATGATAAAAAGCCTGATATACTTCTCCGGCCTCGCAGGCAGAGCCGATTATTATGCCTTCTCTATGGGCTGATATGACCGACTTTGGCAGCCTCGGCTTTTTATAAAAATAGTTGAGGTGGGAGTAGGACACCAGCTTATAGATGTTTTTCAGTCCTTCCTGAGTGGCTGCCAGCAAAATAATGTGGTTGGTTGGTCTGCTCTTGTAATCGATATTGCCGTCTTCATCTATCAAGCCTTCGTCATCGAGCACATAGCCTTCCAAGCCATATATTATCTTTATTTCTTTGCCTTTGTCCTTGAGTTTTTTTGCAGCCTTGGCAGCATCCGGAAAAGCCTGCACTACGCCGTGGTCGGTTATAGCTACTGCCGGTTGTCCCCACTCTGCTGCCTGGTTGACCAGGTCGGCAGGTTCATTGAGGCCATCCATAGAGCTCATCTTAGTATGAGCATGAAGTTCTACTCTCTTGCCGTCAGGCCATGTATCTTGGCGGCTCATATCGGTGTTTTCACCTTTTTCCAAATCTTTTATCATTATGATGTTGAGATTCTCAAAGGTATCCCACTGAACTTGACCTCTTATCTTGACGGTATCCCCTTCTTTTAAAAGTTCAATTACTTCCTTCTGTTTGTTTTCCGTAATAAAAATTTTAGTACAAATGGTAGTAGTATTGTCTGTAAGAAGCAAAGTCATAAGATAGTTGCCGCTCTTTATAAGCCTGAAATCTATTCTGAATATGGTTCCCTCTACTACTACGGTTCCTTGAGAAGGCTCTATATCTCTCAAGGCTGTATTAGGAGCAGCATCTATCCCTCTTCCTATTATGCGGTTGCCTTCGGCAGGAAGTTCCTTTTCCCTTCTTTTTCCTTTCCATTCGCCTTTTTGGAATGAAGGTCTTTCATCTTTCGCAGGAGCAGGAGCTGCTGCCGCTTTTTCCTGCACAGCCTTGGCATACTCTTGTACGCATGCCTTTATTTCTTCTTCTTCGCCTTCTTTTAAAGCTTTAACTTTGTCCTGATAAAGCTGCTGGTTATTTTCAAATACTATATCTGCGTCTATTCCAAGGCAGTTTTTTAAAAGACTTTCAAATTTTTTGCTCGCATCGCCGTTAAGCCTTGCCACGGCAAAGTCTCCTAATGCATATATGGTCAAATTCCTGCCGTTGAAGGAAATGTTATCTGTCTGTATAGTCTTGGTTATCGCCAGATATTCGCCGTTTATTATCTCAATCATGTAAGGCAGAAAAAGCTTTACAGCTTCTTCTTTTTCAATGATTATATCTTTGTAAGTAAAATTTAATTTTATGTTATTTATCTTATGATTCAACTTCTCAGATATAGCGTCTTTTATTTCATTTCGAGCTTTAATCGGCATAACAAAATTAAGGGTCATTTCTATGGATAATGCCCCTTCTTCTTTCTTTATGGAAGCTCTGTCAAGGGTATATTTTAACTTTTCTCTCGGCAAGCTTCCTATGTGATGATTTTTCAGTACGCCTTCGATTATTTCTATCATTTGTTACGCTTACATCTCCCAAAACATCCACGATTGATAATCAAGTATTATCTATAATGTTCTTGTATAATATTCAATAGTTCATCTGCCAACGATTCCTCGCTGACAGTTTTAATTACCTGTCCTTTGGCAAAGATAAGGCCCTTGCCGTCTCCGCCTGCCACTCCGAAATCTGCTTCCTTTGCCTCTCCCGGACCGTTGACAGCGCAGCCCATCACAGCAATTTTAATGCCGTCTTTTTTATTCTTTTCCAGTTCTTTTTCCAAAGGTTTAAGTCTGTTTTCTACTTGAATAGCTAATTTTTCCAGGTCTATCCTGGTTCTCCCGCAGGTAGGACAAGATACTATATCGATTGCGGATTTTCTAAGTCCCAAAGTTTTCAATATATCTATGGCAAAGCCTACTTCCTCGATCGGGTCGGCAGTCAGAGAAACTCTCATGGTATCTCCTATACCTTCAAGGAGAAGTGCGCCTAAGCCGACGGCCGACTTTAATTTACCCTTTTCAGGGGTACCCGCTTCGGTTATGCCGATATGTATCGGGACATCTGTCTTATCTTTCAGAATCTTGTGAGCCTCATAATTCATCCTGACATTGGAAGATTTTATGGAGACTACCAGATTGCCGTAATCCAAATCTTCAATATATTTTATGTTTCTCAATGCGCTTTCAGCAAGGCCCTGAGCTGTAACTCCGCCGTATTTTTCTATTATGTCTTTTTCAAGGGAGCCCGAATTGACGCCTACTCTTATGGGAATATCTCTTTCCCTGGCAGCCTCAACTACTGCTTGTATCCTCTCTCCGGAGCCTATATTGCCGGGGTTGATTCTTATCTTATCTGCGCCTGCTTTCATGGCTGCTATGGCCAGTCTATAATCAAAATGAATATCAGCCACTATAGGTATATTGACCTTTTTCTTTACTCTCTCCAGCACGCCTGCAGCTTCCATATCAAATACGGCTACCCTTACAATCTGGCAGCCTGCGTCTTGTAACTGTTCTATCTGTCTGAGCAACGCTGCTTCGTTTCTGGAATCCACGTTGGTCATGGACTGTACTGACACCGGCGCTCCTCCGCCTATCAAAACGTCACCGCATCTCACTTGTCTTGTAACCATTTTTATTATCACTCCCGTTACCGATTCAAACTGCCGGGTTTATGCTTTTAACCGGCGAAAATCCTGGTTATATCATTGAAAGTCACATATATCATTAGACCGAACAAAAGAGCCAATCCTACTAAATGTATAGTTCCCTCCACCTTTTGACTCACCTGCTTGCCGGTTATCATAGTATAAAGGACGAAAATTATCCTTCCTCCATCTAAAGCAGGCAGAGGCAGCATATTTATGATGGCTAGGTTAATGCATATTAAGGCTGTTAAAAATCCGTAATACCAAAAACCATATTGGGATGTCTGATTGACCATCTGGACCATTCCCACCGGTCCGCTCAGGCTGTCTGCTCCAAGCTGTCCCGTAAACAATTGACCAAGCGTATCAAACATAGTTATAGTCATATTCCATGTTGCCTTGGCGCCTTCCACAACTGCTTTGAAAGGATTATGACTTATGTCGGAAGTAATTCCTATTATATATTGTCCGTTTTCATTAAGAACCGGCGTAAGGTCAAGGGTATTTTCTTCTCCATTTCTCTCTACTACCATAGAAATGCTATCTCCTTCGGAAGTAGAAATAGCCTGAGAAATGTCTGCCCATTCATCTATTTCGTCGCCGTCTATGCTTATTATTCGGTCTCCGGAATTTACACCAGCTTCATAGGCAGGGCTTCCATCAGTTACTTGGTCTACTGTTGTCGTATTAAATCCAATTATTCCTACCACAAGAGCCATGATCACCACCGCGCATACCACGTTCATAAAAGAACCTGCAGCCAGTATGACTATCTTCTGCCACGGTTTTTTATTTGAAAACGCTCTTGGCTCATCCGAGTCCTCATCTTCGCCCTCCATGGCGCAAAATCCTCCTACAGGAAAAAGCCTTATGCTGTGAAGAGTTTCCCCTTTTTGTTTTTTCCATATGACAGGGCCCATCCCAAAGGCAAATTCATTGACTTTGACTCCCAATTTCTTCGCTGCAATGTAATGACCCAACTCATGCGGAAAAATCATTACGCAAAACAATATGATAGCAAGTATCGCTGTCTTCATAGTTCCCCTTTCTGTAACTTCTCTTTCTCAAGACCGTTTGCGCACCTCTTTCGCAATCCGCTGTGCTTGCTCGCCGGCGTTAAGCCCGGCGCCGTGCCTGCTCATAAGCTTCTGTCCGCGCCTTTCGATCTGCTTCCATAATTCCCTCTAAATCCAGATTATATGCAGGGCTATGCGCCTCAAGTATTCTTTCCAATATATTTTGTATATCTGTAAATTTTATTTTTTTCTTCAGGAAAAGTTCCACCAGCGTTTCATTGGCCCCATTCAGAGTCACAGGATAAGTGCCTCCGGCCTTGGAAGACTCGTATGCAAGTTTTATGCACTTAAAAACTTCTGTGTCGGGCTTTTCAAAGGTCATCCTCGCTCCTTGGCTGAAGAAATCCAATCCCGGCTCCTTGCTTGGCAGTCTGTCGGGATAGCAAAGGGCAAAGCTGATAGGAATCCTCATATCCGCCAGACCCATCTGTCCTATGATCGACTTATCTTCAAACTCTACTGCGGAATGGAGTATGCTTTGAGGGTGGACCAATATTTCTATCTTTTCAACATCCACATCAAACAGCCACTTGGCTTCTATGACTTCAAGTCCCTTATTCATCATAGTGGCCGAATCTATGGTTATCTTTTTTCCCATAGACCAGTTGGGATGTTTCAACGCTTGCTCCAGAGTAACGTGTTCAAGTTCTTCTTTGGAGAATCCTTGGAACGGTCCTCCCGAAGCAGTCAGAAGTATTCTGTTTATATTGCGGCCTTTATTTCCTTCAAGGCATTGAAATATGGCACTGTGTTCACTGTCTACAGGCAAAAGTTTTATCGCTTTTTCATAAGCGGCATTCATTATGATTTCACCGCCTGCCACCAAGGTCTCCTTATTGGCAAGTGCGACGTCTTTTCCTGACATTATAGCGTGATATGTAGGCTCCATTCCCCTTATTCCCATGAGGCCGTTGACCACCATGTCGCAGTCAGCGCAGGCTACATCTATGAGTCCCTGCCTCCCCCATAAAATTTCAGTCCCGGGATAGTTTTTTTGAAGCTCCTGCGCTGCTTTTTCATCTGCTACTGCTGCCAAAACAGGAGAAAATTCTTCTATCTGTTCAGATAACAGGTCAACATTGCTGCCGCATGCCAAAGCAACGACTTGATACTTATCTCTATTTTCTCTTATTATATCCAGGCACTGAGTCCCTATGGACCCGGTGCTTCCCAAAAGTGAAATTTTCTTCATCATTATCACCTTTTCAATCTTTTTGCGCCGTTTTTTATATATCAATACATGTTTATCATTTGCGATAAAACATTTAGAAAAAGACTATAGCATAATATACCATAGGTGCAGTAAACATTACGCTGTCAAATCTATCTAATATTCCTCCGTGACCGGGTATGAGCTTTCCGTAATCCTTTATACCCATTTGCCTCTTAAATGCTGATGCAGACAAATCGCCCAGCTGAGCAGCCACACTGCCGAGGCCTCCTATTATCAAACATTCTATCAGCTCTTCAGGAAGAACCAGCCAACCGAAAATGCCGCAGAAAATCACGCTTCCCACAACGCCTCCTACTGCTCCTTCAACGCTTTTTTTAGGGCTCAAATTCGGACATAATTTATGTTTGCCTATGGCCATTCCCGTGAAATATGCCATTATATCCGTGCCGAAAGCAGCCAGGAACACCAGCCATATCAGCACAGGGTTTTCTGACTTGTCTATCAATACTATGTGATATGAAAGGAATCCCACATACATTATGCCCAGCAAGGTGGCAGTCATATCTTCCAGCTTTCTTTCATTGACTTTAAAACCATATATCATACTTGCGCAGACCACAGCCGCTATCCATGCCATTATGAAGGACATGTTAAAGGGATCTATTGCGCCTAAGCAATAAAGCACTGCTATACTTGCGTATGCTATAGCATAAGATGGTTTAAAACCGGCAGCTTCAAATCCCTTATAAAATTCATGAACTCCCATAAGACCTACGATGAGAGCTGCTGCCCATATAAACCAGCCGCCCAAATACACCAGTATCAAAAGCGGGAGCATTATACAGGCTGAAATGATCCTCGTCTTCATATTTATCTCCTTTTGTGTTTTTAAAAGTATGACTTAAATACGCTTTATTTATTATATACGCTTTATCTTGTTTTGTATTTCGCTTTCTATAATTCCTATATTCAAAGTGCCGTCCGGCTCATCATAAGTTATTATCAAGTTTTTCCACGGAACTATTCCTGCTGCTTCATACTTGCTCAGCTTATCTTTGTGTGACGCCATGTACGCCGGATTGTTAGGCATGCCGCAATGTTCCCAGTACACCAGGGCGCCGTCCTCTCTCAAAATCGTGAAATCAGGAGCAAACTTTCTGTTTGCAATGGTCAACATCTCTTCATATCTAAAGGGTATATCTTGTATATACAGCAGTTCCGCTATTATCAGCTCTGACTTGGACCTTACCCTTACGCCTTCAGACGTTATATGTATTTTCTTTTCCGGCTTATAATCGCTCTGCTCATATTCGGCGCGACTCCATTCTATCAGCTGTTCCTGAGACAAAAGCTCTTTATTTTCGCGCTCTCCCGATGACGAAAAGCGGCTTAGAGGCATAAAAAAATACTTTTCAGGCAATTTATCATACGCTTTTTTTACTCTGTTTAAAATATTTTCAGGTGCAGGTTCGACATATCGCGTTTTAATATTTCTTATCAATGCAATGTCGCTTTCAAGAATTTCTTTTTCTATTCTCAAATACTCTTTTCTTGCCAATGCCTTGACAATATCAGCGTCAGGATCTACATGCTTACGCCGATAGCCATCATCAACTTTATCGCTCTTAAGATATTTGACTTTGCCTCTATCCGTAACTCTTACCAAAGTACCTGTGGGCGCTTCTTCGAGTTCGGTGCTGACTTTTTTTAAGTTTTTCTCTAAAAAAGTCAGCAAATCTTCTAAATTTTGCATTTTTTCCTCCTTTTTCTCCTTAAAAATGTAAAAAAATAAATTTTTTTAAATTTTTGTCAGCCAAATTGCATAAATTGCTGACTTTTTCCTGAAAATTTTGATTTTTTGTCATTTTCAGAAGTCATTTCAGATAAAAAAGAGGATTTTTTAGTAAAAATCAGACAAAAAACGCAAATATTCAATTTTTTTACATCGCCGGCATCGCCAACACATCCATCATCGCCGGCATCAGCCTAACCGGCGTATAACCGCCATATAACCGACGTAACCGCCGCATCAGCGTTATACCATCCGCGCCGCATCATCTTCCGCCGTATCTTCTGTCTCGTCTGGTATAGTCCAGCACTATGCTCTCAAATTCATCCGGCGTAAAATCCGGCCACAAAGAATTGCTAAAAGCCATTTCACTGTAAGCGCACTGCCACAGCAAAAAATTAGACAGCCGTTCTTCTCCGCTGGTCCTTATGATAAGATCAGGGTCAGGTATGTTCTGGTTTTCAACTCCTGTATACAAATATCGAGAAATCAGTTCTTCATCTATTTCCTCTCCTTCTAGTTCACCAGTCTCTACCAGATAGCATATTTGTCTGACAGCGCGGACTATTTCTTGTCTTCCCCCATAATTCAGCGCAATATTAAACTGAAGACCATCATTGTCTTTCGTGGTTATGAGCGCCTTTTCGATACTGCCTACAGCAGTCTTGGGGATTTGAGTATAATCTCCCAATATTCTCACTTTAACATTATTTTCATTCAATTCTTTAAGTTCACTTGCTACATATTTTACAAGAAGGCCGAAAATTCCACCTACCTCTTCTGCAGACCTCTTCCAGTTTTCGGTAGAAAAAGCATAAACCGTAAGATATTTTATGCCGATTATATCCGCCCTCTTTATTATTTCTTTCATTGCAAGCATACCTGCATTATGTCCCTGCAATCTGCTGACTTTATTTTTCTGTGCCCAACGTCCGTTGCCGTCCATTATAACGGCTACGTGCCTAGGCAAAAGTTCGTTATTTACCATATCCTCACCATAAACAGTATGGCTGCCTCAGCAGCCATACCTAGATTTTTTTATTACACTTCCATTATCTCTTTTTCTTTTGCGGCTACTATTTCATCTATTTCTTTAATAGTTTTGTCTGTAGCCTTCTGTACATCTTCAAGTGCTTTCTTAAGTTCGTCTTCAGTTATTTCATGTGCTTTTTCACGTTTTTTCAATTCGTCGTTAGCATCTCGTCTTATATTTCTTATAGCTATCTTGCTGTCTTCTCCCATTTTCTTTACTGTTTTTGTGATTTCTTTTCTTCTTTCCTCAGTAACTTGAGGAATTACCAGTCTCACACACTTACCATCATTGGAAGGATTAATTCCTATATTGGCCACATTTATTCCCTTCTCTATTTCCGAGATGGATTTTGGGTCGAAAGGAGTGATAAGCAGAGTCCTTGGGTCAGGCACCGCAATGTTGGCAAGATTTTTAAGAGGAGTCGGTGAGCCATAGTAATCCACCATTACTTTATCCAGAAGAGAAGGATTTGCTCTTCCGGCTCTGACTGTATTCAGATCCTCTTTTAAAACTGATATGCTCTTTTTACTCTTTTCTTCAAGATTTTTTTTAACCTCTTCCATAACGGTTCCTCCTGTTAATCAATATGTTACTCAATTATTGTTCCTATGTCTTCACCCAAAACGGCCCTTAGCACATTGCCTTCTTCCGCTATGGCAAACACATGAATCTTGATATTGTTATCTTTGCAAAGAGTAGCGGCAGTCAAATCCATGACTTTAAGATCTTTTTCCACTACCTCCATGTGAGTTAGCCTCTTAAATTTTATCGCATCTTTATATACGGATGGATCCTTATCGTAAACTGCGTCTACGTTTTTAGCCAGCAATATTATATCCGCATCCATTTCAGCCGCTCTTAGCGCCGCTGTGGTATCTGTTGAAAAGAACGGATTACCTGTTCCGGCTCCGAAGATTACCAAGCTGCCGTGTTCAAGATGGCTGAGCGCTTTTCTTCTGGCATACGGTTCTGCAATCTCTCTCATTTCTATGGCAGTCTGAACCTTAGCCGGAACTCCCAGCGCAAGAAAAGCGTCTTGCAGTGCAAGCGAATTCATAACCGTTGCCAGCATGCCCATATAGTCAGCCGTCGCCCTGTCCATGTCTTTGCTGGTTCTTCCTCTCCAGAAATTGCCGCCTCCGACTACGATGGCTACCTGCACGCCAAGATCATGAATCTGTTTTACCTCAGCTGCGACTTTTCTGGTCATTTCTTCGTTGATGCCGAAGTGTTGCCGACCCGCCAGCGCTTCACCGCTTATTTTAAGCAGCACCCTTTTGTATATAGGTTTCATATTGTCTTACCATCCTCTTAAAATAGCTGTTTATTAATAATTTAATATTTGTCTTATTCCTGTAAAACTTATAGCGTTCATTATGAATTCATTATACCATATACCTCAGCATTTATAAAAGTCGTTTATCGATATTTTTTGCTTTAATTTTGTCTTGCAATCAATTGTTTGACAACGCCTGGGCCTCATAAAGCTTGCGATAATCACCGTCGGCGGCAATTAACTCCTCGTGAGTTCCTTCCTCTTTTATGCGGCCTCCATCCATGAGCACAATCCTGTCAGCATCTTTAATCGTCGCCAGCCTGTGGGCAATCATCAAAGTAGTTCGACCCTTGGAAAGCTCGCCGAAAGCTTTTTGTATCTGCTGCTCTGTGATACTGTCCAAAGCTGATGTTGCCTCATCTAAAATAAGTATAGGCGGATTTTTCAGAAAAATTCTGGCAATGGATATGCGCTGCTTCTGCCCGCCGGAAAGCAACGTTCCCCGCTCTCCCACATATGTATCGAAACCATCCTTCATCGCCATTATATCGTCGTATATTTCAGCTTTTTTCGCAGCTTCCATAACTTCTTCAAAAGACGCATCCGGTTTTCCGTATCTTATGTTTTCATAGACAGTATCAGCAAACAAGAATACTTCCTGCTGTACTATACCTATGTTATTTCGCAAAGAGCTTTTAGAAATATCTCTGATATCTATACCATCTATCGTTATACTGCCGCCATCCACATCATAGAACCTTGGGATAAGCTGGCACATGGTGCTTTTGCCGCCTCCCGAATGACCCACAATGGCAATGCATTCACCTGGTTTTATGTCCAGAGAAACGTCCTTCAATACATCTTTGTCATCGCCGTCATAGGCAAAGTCCACATGGCTTAGGCATATGGCTCCCTTGACGTTTTCCAAAATTTCCGGATTTGCTTTTTCCTTGATAGTAGGCTCAAGACGCATAATTTCAACGAAACGCCTCAGTCCTGCAAAACCGTTGGTGAATATTTCCGCCAAAGTAGCCAATTTGCGCACAGGCGTAACAAAAGTAGTAACATATAATGTAAAGGTTATCAAATCGATATAGTTAAGGCTGTTGTCCATTATCAACCAGCCTCCGAAAGCTATGACCGCTACCTGAAGCGCGCATATGGAAAATTCCAGCGAGCCGTTGAATCTTCCCATAGCTTTGTAATAATCAGTTTTAGATTCCTTGTATGTTTCGTTGGAGCGCTCAAATCTTTCGTAATCTATGTCCATATTATCGAAAGCCTTAGAGGTTTTCATTCCGGAAATGGTAGATTCAATGTCAGCGTTGATATCTGCCATTCTCTGCTTAACTTTGCCGGAAGAATCCACCATGCTTTTTCGGCAAATCATCACAATTACAGCAAAGGCAGGCACCATTATAAGCACCATCAGCGCTAACCTCCATTCTACGGTAAACATGACGATAAGCGCGCCTGTGATCGTTGCGATAGAAATCAATAAATCTTCCGGTCCATGATGGGCCAGCTCCGTTATTTCAAACAAATCTCCGGTCAGCCTGTTCATAAGCTTTCCGGTTCTGTTCTTATCATAAAAGTCAAAATCCAGCAATTGAAAATGTCTGTACAAATCTTCTCGTATATCAGCCTCCACCAAAATACCGAATCTGTGTCCGAGATAGGTGATTATATAATAGAACACCGATCTGAGGAGAAAAGCAGCCAAGGTTATAGCCATAACTATAAAAAAGACACGATAAAGTTTCCCCGGGAGCAGCTCATACATGGCATATCTGCTGACCAGAGGAAAAGCCACATCTATTGCCGCGATAAGAAAGGCGCAGCTCATGTCTATGAGAAACAGCTTTTTATGCGCTCCGAAGTAAGATATGAATATTCTCATCATAGGTTTATTAAAATTTTTTTCTTTTGTCATAGTCTCCTCCAAAACTCATATTTAAGCGTCATTAAGCCCGAAGGCCGATACGGCCTTCGGGCCTTGCAATTACCGGCAATTCCTTGAAGACTTATGTTCAAGCTTCAAGCGGAGTGCCTCAGGCTATGCTTTTCTAAATATACGCTATCACTTCGATTTCAATGAGAGCGTCTTTAGGAAGCCTTGCCACCTCAATGGCTGATCTTGAAGGATAGTCTCCATCAAAATATCCGCCGTATATTTCATTTACAACAGCAAAGTCTCCCATATCTTTCAAAAAACAAGTAGTTTTGATAATCTTATCAAGTCCGCTGCCTGCTTCCTCAAGAACAGCTTTCAAGTTGGCAAATACTTGTTTAGTTTGTTCTTCAATGCCGCCTTCTACCATCACTCCTGTCTCAGGTACCAGCGGAATTTGACCGGAAGTAAATACCAAATTTCCGTAAATATTTGCCTGAGCATAAGGTCCTATGGCTGCCGGCGCTTTTTTTGTAGCTACGATTTTTCTCATTTTGTTCCTCCTATCATCTTGTCAGAAATCTCTATTGCTGATTTTTCTTTTATATATGGAATCTCTGCCACGGAATTAAGCAGCATCACTGTGCCGCTGCCGCATCCATCCTTCTTCGCTATAGGATGATGAGTTATTTTAACTATCTGCATCCTATCATACTTGAATATGGAATAATGTTTGGCTAAATATCCGCTGCAGACTACCATTCCCTCATTTCTTATCATATACCCTGCGTTCTTATGTGACAATACATAAAGCATTACAATCAACAGATCAAAAGCTATAGGCAAACCTAAGGATATGATATAAGACCACTCTGCAAAAGTCACCATTGCCCATACTGCAAGAATGACCATAATATGCCACTTCACTGACTTAAAGGCTCTGACCCGCGCTCCGCATCGTTCTTCCTTTTCAACGGCCATCATGTCTCCCCACATGTATTCAGGCACTAATTCCGAAAGCCAAAACGTCATTTGGTCTTTAGAAAGGGACATGGTTATATTGGAAGATTCGCCTTTTTCATCTCCTATGCCCACAGTTACAACTTTTGCATTGTATTTGCCGAATATTCTGGACATGAGCGGCTGTTCTATTGTCAAAGCTGTAATCTTATCTACAGGTATAGTGTAACTTCTCAATTTGATGAGACCGCATCTCACATGTAAGTCTTTGCCGTCTCTGTAAACGGTAAAATCATAATATATCAGAAATTTTTTCACTAGATTATACAAACTGCCCAAAACCATCAGCACTATAGCTATAAAACCACCCATAGCTTCTCTGATGAAGCTGTCAAAGCCAAAGGTTAAACTAAACCAACAGGCCCCTGCAATGCCGCATATTACTACCAGCAGGCTGGCCATAGGGAGCGTATAAAAAGAATTTTTTATCATATCCGCAGTACTGCAGTGTAAAACTGTCCTATCCACATCCGGTTCCGGCATAAGCTGATCCGGCTGTCTTTCCTCCGATAAGGAGACTTGATTGCCCTTAAGCCTATTCATACGTTCCAGAACAGTCTTTCTGAAATAAATCGCTATGTCCTCTCTGAGTACTATGGAGACGTCAGTTTTCGCCGCCGTAGTCATGCTGTTAGTGTCCAGCTTTATCCGATACGTTCCTACGATTCTCTCAAATAAATTTCTTTCCATGTTTGCTATAATCTCTATCCATAATTACCTCCGCTTTTTAGATTTTATCATACTTGCGACAGATGTCAACGACTGTAATTATGCTTTTATCCGATCTGAACTTTACGGTTATATCTTCATAGTCCATAACATATGTTCGCTGCGCATCATCCTTGTAAGCAGGCTTAGGATCCTGTGATAAAAGCTGTACCAATATATCCTTCTTCTGAGCAGGTACTTTCATTTCAGCTTCTTTAGAGAAGACGACCTCCAACGGCGGCGGCATCTGTCTGGTGAATCCTCCAACGGCATCCGGCACCGCATCTGCATAAGGCAAATAAGGTTTTATATCAAGTATAGGCGTTCTGTCCACCATATCTGCACCAATTACATAAAGTATCGGACCGCTTTTGCTCATTTCTATCCGCTCCAGTTTGACGCAGGATAATCCTATAGGATTAGGTCTGAACGGCGACCTGGTAGCAAATACGCCTTTTCTTTCATTGCCACCTAGCTTGGGAGGTCTTACTGTAGGTGACCATCCTTGTTTTTCCGTTTCAGAAAACTGCCATATAATCCAAATATGAGAAAATTCCTCAAGTCCTCTTACTGCCTCCGGATATGCAAACTCTCGCTCAAATTCTATATAACCTTTTGTATCAGCCAATCTGCTCTGCCTCGGTACACCAAATTTTTCATGAAATCCGGTCCTTATATATGCTATAGGCCTCATATGCAACCTCCGTAATTCTTCTATAATCATCTGATAAACATTTTATCATATTTCCGCTTTAAATGCTCTCCAAATTATAGCTGATATCTTGACATATCCTTAGCGCTTATTTTAATATTATTTAAAAAGCCGGTGAAGGAGGTTTTGCTCATGAAACGAGAGATAAAATTGATAACTCCTGAATTTGTGGAGGATTATCTCACCATATATCTAAATGCTTATCCGGCATATAAAGATATCGGGGATGCCGGTCGCGAAAAATACAGGCCAAAAGTGCTTTTTTCTATGGAAAACGATAAGCATATCCACTTTTATGGTCTATTTGAAGATGAAACATTGATAGCAACTATGAAACTCATTGATTTTTCCATAAATCTATTTGGGAAAATGCAGCCGGCAACAGGTCTCATGGCTCTGGGAGTTCATCCCCTTTACAAAAAAAACAAAGCTGCCCTGGAAATGGTGAAATTTTTTGAGGATTATGCCAAATCAAATGGTTCTTCAATAGCAATGCTGTTGCCGTTTAGAATGGACTTTTATCGAAAAATGGGATACGGTTACGGAACCAAGCTGGATGAATACAAAATTCCTACAGAAGTTCTTCCTAAAGTCGATAAAGAAGAAATAAAAAAACTGCGCTTTCTGACATCAAATGATGATATAGAGCAAATGCTCCTCTGTCACTCGGCTTTTGCTGCGAAAAACCATGGCATGGCTGAAAAATTTGAAGATGAAATACGCAATATTAAAGAAGACACTCAAACCAGAAGAATAGGATATTTTGAAGATGGGCATCTACAAGGTTACGTGACATACTCTCTTATATGTGAGAGTGATGTAAATTACACTATCAACAGAATGGAAGTCAATGAACTGGTATACATGGATGGTCGGATACTCCTTTGTCTTCTGGGATATTTAAGAAATCAAAGCGATTTAGCTCAGACAACAGTTCTGCGTACAGGAGAACCGGATTTTTATCATCTTCTTCCGTCTGCTCAGGACACTTCAGGTAATTATATAGACTTTGGTTTTCTCCAAACCAATATTTCAGCTATAGGTACCATGTACAAAATAGTATCTCCGGCTGATTTTATAGAAGTAACAAGTTACAGAAAATTTCCTGCAATCAGCCTGACAGTACGTTTTTCATATGAAGATGAGCTTAATCACAAAACTCAAAAACTGACTGTAAACTTCAGTAACGAAGGCTGGCATAAGCTTGATGAAGCTGATTCCATCATGCCGGATGCAGAAGTCCATTGCACCCTTTCAGATCTTTCCGCATTGTTTATGGGAAGCTGCGGTTTTTCATCTCTTGTCAGACTTGGCGCTGTCACTTTTGATGTATCTCCACGCAGTTTCCTGAAAAAAAGTGATTGTCAAGACTTGCTCGACAGGCTTTTCTATTGCAGCCAAAAACCATGGACTAATACTGATTATTAAAAATAAAAATTATAAATATATTTCAAGAAAGCATATCAAGGTGAAGTCATGACGTTAAATTTTAGAGAATCCTGCCTTACTCTTTTAGGTATTTCAGTAATAATGGTAGTAGGATTATTTGTAGTAGAAATGCCTATAGCTGTAATTTTAATCGCCGAATCTATATTTGTCGGTGTCATTGCCCTCTTAAGAAAAATACCATACAGCGAGCTGCAGGAAAGCATGGTTTCTTCTGTAACTTCTTTCATAACCCCAATCCTCATGCTGCTTTTAATAGGTGCCCTGGTAGCAAGCTGGATAATCGGCGGAACAGTCCCTACACTTATTTATATCGGTATAAAAATAATTGATGCACGATTCGTAGTCATAATCACATTTATAATGTGCTCGATCATGAGTATGCTGATAGGCACATCTTGGGGCGTTATATCTACGTTGGGAGTTGCATTCGCCGGTATCGCCAGCGGTCTTGGCATAGATCCTTCCTATACGGTAAGCGCTGTAGTTGCAGGGGCTTTTGTCGGTGATAAAATGTCACCTATGTCCAGTTCCCTTGCCCTGGCAGGCGAGTTAACTTCTGTCCAGCCTATTCAGGGAATAAAAGCTACGCTGTATTCCAACATACCTGCAATTGTCATATCGATAGTACTTTATATCTATCTGGGTATTGTCACAGCTCCCGGCGGAGATTTACATACACAGGAAACTGATCAGCTTTTAAATGCTTTAGCAGACGAATTTAATCTGGGAGTTCTTACCCTAATTGCTCCAGTGCTCCTTATTTTTTTCATGGTAATAAAGGTGCCTACAATTCCTACTTTTGTGCTTGGAATTATCGCCGGTGTTTTGGAATCCCTCCTCGTTCAGGGAAACAATCTTACTGAAATAACCGAAGGGCTGATGAGCGGTTACAACTTGGCAGAAAATGAAGCAGTCAACGAATTGCTTCATTACGGAGGTGTCAACAGCATGGCATCTATCCTCATTCTTCTTCTGTTTGCTGCCTGCTTCGGTGGTATAATCAAACGCCTTGGAATAATAACATGCTTATTGGAAAGAGTATTTCGTAATTCCCGCTCCAGCGGAAGCATTGTAACCGGAGCCGTAATATTGCACTCTATCTGTTTTATAGTTACCGGTAATTATTACGCAATTAACTCCATTTTAGCTCCGCCTTTAAACGATGTATTTGATAAAAGTAATGTACCAAGGTCAAAACTTACTGCAGTATTGCTCAATGCCGGTACCGGCATTTCTCCTATAATACCGTGGTCTGCAACTGCAATATTCGTTACCAACACTCTCGGAATGGATAGTACGGCATACTGCATATATGCTCCTGTGTTATGGTTGCCTATCATACTGCAGCCGCTCTTTGCTTATATGGGGAAAAAAGAAACAAAATAAAGTATGAATAAAGGCCGGCATAGCCGGCCGTCAGACTGTAGACAAACCCCAGCCGTATGTTTTTTTACATTTTTGGCGGTTCCTACGCTTCAAAAATACCATTTTATGTAAATTCGCTGACAAAATTACGAAAAAAAGAAGATTTTGTCAGCACCGGAAGATCTGCTTCTCCTCACGCCTATGACTCAAATCTCTTTATTCGGCATTTGGAGTGAACAAAGCCTGTCCGTAGGTATCAACTCCATATTCTCCGATAAGTTTTTGTACTTCATCCGAGCATATCCATTCTATAAAAGCATTAGCTCCCCCAATATTAGTATCCTCATACTTTTCGGGATTTACAGCAATTACGCCATACTGATTCAGGAGATTCGCATCGCCTTCACAGACTATGTTAAGATCTATAGCAAGATCAGCATCATTTTTGTACTTCAGCCATGTGCCTCTGTCGGTTAAACAATATCCTTGCATTTCATCAGCCATGGTTATGGTCGCTCCCATCCCCTGACCTGATTCCACATAATTAGGATTGGCTGAAGTATCGATACCGAGGGTAGACCATATTTCTTTTTCCTTTTTATCCGTTCCGGAATCATCACCTCTGGATACAAAAGGCAGCTGGCCATCCTGTATAGCATTGAAGCATGCAGATACATCGTCTCCGTATTTTCCCTCTTCGTCCGGTCCTACAACTACAAAATCGTTATACATAACCTGAAATCTTTCTACTCCAAAGCCTTTCTCTACAAACTCTTCTTCGCTGGCTTTAGCATGTACCAAAACTACGTCAACATCGCCGTTTTCGCCCAGCTTAAGGGCTTCTCCCGTTCCTACTGCGGTCCATTCCAAAGTCCATCCCGTATCTTCCTTAAATATAGGAGCCAGATAGTCCAAAAGGCCTGTATCTTCTGTACTTGTGGTTGTAGCCATCATAACCGTGCCTTTGTCTTCTACAGCCCCATTACCGTCCGGAACAGCTGTTTCCTCGTCATTTCCGCAGGCCGCTATGCAAAACACCATCATTACAATAAGCAGCACACTAAAAATCTTCTTCATTTTTCTCCTCCTCAATAAAAATTGAAAAAGGGCGTTAAAGAAAAAACTCCCGAAAGAGAGCCAACAAAAAACAAGCAGAGCTTATTGATTGAAGGAAATCTTTTCAAATCCGGAAGGCATCTTCTTTTCAAAAAACACCCATCGGCTTTAGATCATAGCCCTTTCTGCCATATGGGCCTTAGACCGTCAAGCTCGAATTCCTCTACTTTATTATAACCCTGCTTGCCCCATCATTCAATATTATATTAATTACCTTACAAAATTGGTAAATATCGGAATTTCCTCTTTTGGCAATTCTATGCCGGTTTTTTTACCTGCTTCAAAACATTTTAACATATATGCCATGTTTCTTCCCAGAACTCTCATCGTATACAGCCCCTCCTTGTCTTCCAGCACCTCATCGGCACAAGTCCCATGAACCATGTTCCAATATCTGGAGGAAACTATCGGCATTTGACTTATGGTAAAATATTTGTTCAGCTGGTCGAAAGATGCTGTCGTTCCCGCTCTCCTGGCGGAAAGGACTGCTGCCGCCGGCTTCATATAAAAGACTTTGCCTCCGTTTCCCTGTCCCTCGGAATAAAAAAGTCTATCCATAAAAGATTTCATATTACCGGAAATAGACGCATAGTGAACAGGACTGCCGAATACAAATCCATCAGCTTCATAAGCTTTTGCCCGAAAGTCATTGACAGAATCGTTAAAAACACATCTGCCCGATTCAGCACATTTGTGGCAGGCGATACAACCACCGGCCATCTTATTTCCTATCCAAAAAATTTCTGTATCTATGTTTTCTTCCTTCAACGCTTCAGCCACATGGCAGAGCGCCGTATAAGTACATCCTTCCTTATGAGGGCTGCCGTTTACCAATAAGACTTTCATTTGGTATCTCCTTCTTTATATGTTTCATTATCAATACATAGCAAACACAATGTGCTGCAAGTGTTATAAACCAAGTCACAGGATATGACAAATATACAACAGTTATAGTATGGAACTGCTCTATCTGGAAAATCGTAGCCAGCCACAGTAATCTGAGTCCGCATGCTCCCACCAGAGACACTATCATTGGGACGATGGAATATCCCAATCCTCTCATTACTCCAACCATGGTGTCCATCATACCGCATAATGCATAAGTAGTGCATATTATTGCAAGACGTTTTATCCCTTCTTCTATAACATCAGGGCTTCCGGTATAAATTCCCAGCAAAGTGTGCCCGAAAAGATACGCCAGATTTCCCAGCACTAAACCTGTTACAGCCGCACATGATACGGATCTTATCATTATAGGTTTTACTCTGTCATATCGGAAAGCCCCCACATTCTGACTCGTAAAAGATATGGCTGACTGATAGAACGCATTCATCCCGAAGTACACAAAGTTTTCTATGTTGCTGGCTGCCGCGCTTCCTGCCATGGTTACATCTCCAAAAGAGTTTATAGAAGCCTGCACTACCACGTTAGATATGGCAAAGAGCACGCCTTGGAATCCCGAAGGCAGACCTACTCGCAGTATGCTTTTGAAGTGCTCCTTATTCACACCCAGTTTTTTTAAGCTCAGCTTGAAGCCTTCCTCTTCTCTGAGCAGACACCTTATTACCAATGCCGCAGATAAAGTCTGCGCAATGGCTGTAGCAGCTGCCACGCCGGCTACACTCATGTTAAATGCTATTACAAACACCAAATCCAACACCACATTGGTAACGCCTGCTGCCAGCAAGAAGAAAAGAGGCCTTTTCGTATCGCCTTTGGCTCTCAAAATAGCGCTTCCGAAATTGTAAAGCATCATGGAAGGCATCCCCAAGAACAGCACTCTCATATAAAGAGCTGCCAGCCCTACCAGATTATCCGGTGTCTGCATAAGCCTTAAGATAGGTTCTGCCGCTATGAATCCGATTACAGCCAACATCAAGCCGCTGGCAAAGCTGATGGTTACCGCTGTATGTATAGCTTCATTGAGTTGCTGCATTTTGCGACCGCCGAAATACCTGCCCACCAGCACGTTTGCACCCACTGACAATCCGATAAAAAGATTAGTTAACAGATTGATAAGAGACGATGTTGACCCTACCGCCGCCAGCGAATGGTCACCTACAAATTGCCCGAGTATTACTATATCAGTAGCGTTAAAAAGCATCTGCATTATACTCGAAAGCATTAGCGGCAAAGCAAAAACAAGCATTTTTTTCAATATGGGACCATTTACCATATCTATCTCATGCTTTTTCCTTTTTCCTTTATCTTTCCCTGTATTTCCTCCAGATTCATTGATATTCTCCGAAGTTTTTTCTGAAGTTTCTTCTACAGTTTCCCCTATATCAGACACTTTTGCCTCCTTGAACATATTTTTTAAACATTTGAAATATTCGATCATTAAAGCATACAAAAGTCACTTTAATATCATAGTCCATATTTTTTTCAATCCAGCCATACACTGCATTCACTGCTATAGGCACGGCTTTTTCTATGGGATATCCGTATACTCCGGTTGAAATAGCCGGAAAGGCTATAGAATGAATTTCATGCTCCTTAGCCAATTCTAAAGAGTTTATATAGCAATTCTTCAGCATAATTTCGTCTGTATCCTTGCCGCTGTAAACGGGACCTACCGTGTGAATTACATATTTTGCTTTTAGATTATATCCTTTTGTCAATTTTGCCTGGCCGGTCTGGCATCCTCCCAGCGTCTTGCATTCTTCCAGAAGCTGTCTTCCCGCTGCTCTGTGAATGGCACCGTCAACGCCTCCGCCACCCAGCAAGCTTTTATTGGCTGCGTTTACTATGGCATCGCAGCTCAACTCTGTTATATCTCCCGATTCTATATCTATTCTATCACCGAATATTATTTTTTTCATCAGAATCCTTGCTCCTTTTATAAATATTTTTTTCCGTGAAAACCTTTTCCATAGGTATATCATGTTCTTCTGCCGGAACTGCAGATACCTTTTGTACCTCAAATGCCACGGCTATCACATAAGCGTTAGCGCATAGCGGCAAGAATCTGTCATAATATCCTCCGCCCATGCCCAGTCTGTTACATTTATCATCAAATGCTGCGCATGGGCAAATTATCATATCAATATCTTCAGGCTTTATAAAAGCAGACATCTCTTCTAAAGGTTCCGGTATTCCATATCTTCCCTTTGTCCAAGCTTCATCACAGTTAGGAGATAATGCTGCCATTTCGCTTTTGCTTATGCAATATGGATATGCCAGTATTTTACCCGTTTTTTCCCCTTGCTTTTCCAAAGTCTCTAAACACACTTCGCTTCCAACAGCTTTATACAACATGATGGTCTTTGCTTTTTCATATTCTTCGGAGGTCACGATAGCGTTTACAATCTTTTCAGAATAAGTCAATCTTTCTTCCGAAGATATTTTTTTTCTGCCCTCAATGGCTTTTTCGCGAATTTCTTTCTTCATTTTTTCGCTTCCCCTTTACATTCCTGTTTACAATTCAAAAGCTCTTTCATAATATACAGGGTTTTCTTTGAAAAGATTCCGTACCGATGGCAAAAATACCATAACAGACGTTGCAGAAGCGATCAATGCATATATAGGATCAGTAGAAATAACAGGAGGATTAAGGCCGAGTATTATATCTCTTATAACTCCGCCTCCTACAGCTGTAGTTATTCCAAGAATAGCTACTCCGAATATATCCATTTTCTTGGAAATTCCAACCATGGCTCCGGATATTGAGAAAGCCACCGTACCTATGATTTCAAACATCATCTGTAAAGATTCAGACATAATAAAAAGCCTCCAAATAAAAGAATAGTGAAAAAACTGTCAGCAACCGCAAATCCTTTATATGGAACTTGTAAATATACAAAAACCCACGATTTGAACAGTTTTGCTTAAAAACGTGGGGCAAAAACCCACTTTTTTTATATAAAAAGTTTAAATCATGGGTTTTTGCCCCACTTTTTTTGATTTTTTTATCTGAATAGTGGGTACCGCTGGATATCGCTTATCAATGGAAAGAATTAAGCGAGACCGACACCCGAACATAAGATATCACAGTTCTAGCTTTCCGTGTATACTGGCATGCCGCCAGGGCGCTTTTCACAATGCTCTTTCGCAACTGACTTTCACACTGCTCAGGCTCGGTTTTCCTCACTGCCGCAGGCTAATCAGTGTAATTATCGAAATATCCTTGGATATATATGAACGGAGTACCCTTGTCACCCGAACCGGATGTAAGGTCACACAAAGAACCTAAGAGATCTGTCAAGCGTCTAGGAGTAGTTCCCTCCGTAACCATCTGCCCTACCAGATTATCGTCCTTTTCGCGAATAGCCGCTTCGATAGCTGCCTTCAGCTCGTCTCCTCTCAAATTGGCAAAATCGTTATCAGCCAAATATTTAAGTTTAAGCTCGTTAGGCTGTCCCTTAAGACCTGACGTGTATCCCGGAGAAACTACCGGATCAGCCAGCTCCCAGATCTTTCCTACAGGATCTTTGAAGGCACCGTCTCCGTAAATCATAACCTCAACCGTCTTGTCTGTCCTGTTTTTGATTTCAGCCTGTACGCTCTCTACGAATTCTTGGCAATTTATCGGGAACAGTTTAATGGTGTCTTCCGTTGCCTTATTTGAGCCTAATATACCATAATCAGGATTGTATCCTGAACCGTTTACCGGCTGATTTAAAAGCTCATCCATACCTATTACCACGTCGCCTCCGGCATTCTTAATCATGCGTTTTGTTCTTGCTCTTGTATGAATGTCGGCGCATATGACCTTGTCAGTGTAATCAAGTATCTTTCTAGGATCGTTGGCAAAGATTATCTCAGCCTCAGCGCCCTCTTCCTCAATGATATCCTTATAGTAATTGACATAGTCCATATCTGTAAAAGTATGGCGAGATTTGCCGAATGCAGACTCAAACTGGGCCTGAGTCAGCACATCGGTGTAAGGATTTATTCCCTTTGAATCCAGCAAATCTATGTCAAGAAGGTGATTTCCCACCTCATCGCTAGGGTAGCTGAGCATCAAAACGATTTTCTTGCTTCCCCTGGCTATACCGCGGAGGCAGATGGCGAATCTGTTTCTGCTCAATATAGGGAAAACCACGCCAATAGTCTCTCCGCCCAGCTTATTTTTCACATCTTCTGCCAGCTGGTCTTTGGTGGCATAGTTAGCTTGAGCACGAGCCAAGATAGATTCGGTTATGGCCAGCACGTCTTTGCTGCCTATCTCAAAATCTCCGTTTTCAATGCATGCCATGAGAGTATCTACCACTATCGTTTTAAGATCGTCTCCTTCTTTTATTATCGGTCCTCTCAGGCCTCTGGAAACTGTACCTATTCTTCTCTCCATATGTTATTCTCTCCTTATTTAAAATACTTTACAGCTGATTCAAACATTTTCATATCAAACTGACCAGGAACGTTTTTATAAAGGCCGTATCCTGTTCTCTCTGAATGGCCCATCTTGCCCAGCACTCTTCCATCCGGAGAAACGATTCCTTCTACTGCCATATCGGAGCCGTTAGGATTAAACTGAATCTCGTTGGTAGCATTACCATCCAAATCAACATACTGAGTAATTATCTGCCCGTTTTCCGCCAGCTCGCAAAGCAGTTCTCTGTCAGCAATAAATCTTCCCTCTCCATGAGAAATAGGAACCGTATATATGTCGCCTACATTGACCTGCGCAAGCCATGGCGAATTGTTGGAAGCTATCCTCGTTCTTACCAGCTTGGACTGGTGGCGTGAAATTTTATTATAAGTAAGCGTAGGGAAGCTTTCGTCGGTATCCAATATCTGACCAAACGGTACAAGACCCAGTTTGATAAGCGCCTGGAAACCGTTGCATATGCCGGCCATAAGACCGTCGCGTTCTTCCAGAAGCTCTGTCACAGCTTCTTTTATCTCTTCATTTCTGAAAAATGCAGTTATCAGCTTGCCTGAACCGTCAGGCTCGTCGCCTCCGGAAAATCCGCCGGGGATGAATATAATCTGGCTGCTGCGAACTTTTTCAGCAAAGTCAGTAACTGATTTTGCCACATCTGCCGATGTCAGATTGTTGAGCACAAATATCTCCGGCTCCGCCCCGGCCCTGTCAAAGGCCTTAGCCGTATCATATTCACAGTTGGTTCCCGGAAATACAGGTATCAGAACATGAGGTTTTGCAACTTTTATAGATGAAGTGAACTCTTTATTTACTGAGAAATTCAAGTTGGAAGGTTTCTCCCCATCCGTACTGATATTGCACGGATAGACTGTTTCCAGCTTGTCTTCATATATCCTGCAGAGTTCTTCAAGGCTCAGCCTGTCTTCACCGCGGCAAATGCAGAAGTCTTCCGTCGTCTCTCCTATCATTACAACATCTAAGATGTCTGTTTCTATGCCGATTTCTCCATCAGTCTCCACTATGAAAGAGCCGTAGCTATATCCAAAGATTTCTTCTATGCTCAACGCGTCATTAAATGAAAATCCGATGCCGTTACCCATGGCCATCTTCAGCACAGCCTCTGCTACTCCGCCAAAGCCGGCAGTATAGCAGGATTTGGCAACTCTGCTTCTCATAAGCTCAATCACTTTGGAATATACTTCCTTGAGAGATTGCCCGTCCGGCAGGCCTGCGCTGTTCTTTTTAGGACTTAATAAATATACCCGGTGTCCTGCCTCCTTAAACTCAGGAGAGATGATATTATCTATTTCTTCAGTGGTAACTGCGAAAGAAACCAGTGTCGGAGGCACATGAATGTCCTCAAAAGTGCCGCTCATGGAATCTTTGCCTCCTATGGCAGCCACACCCAGATCCAGCTGAGCTTCCAAAGCTCCCAGCAAAGCAGCCAAAGGCTTGCCCCACTTTTCAGGATCTTTATCTAATTTTTCAAAATACTCCTGGAAAGACAGATAAACATCTTCGAATTTTGCGCCTGCGGCTACCAGCTTTGAAACCGATTCCACCACTGCCAGATAAGCTCCGTGATAAGGGCTCTTTTCGGTTATATACGGATTATATCCCCATGCCATCAAGCTGCAGGTGCTGGTATCCTCTTTTTCAACAGATACCTTGTTTACCATAGCCTGTATAGGCGTTCTCTGATATCTGCCTCCGAAAGGCATCAGCACAGTACCTGCGCCTATGGTAGAGTCGAATCTCTCTGAAAGTCCTCTTTTGGAGCACACATTCAGATCTCCTGCCATAGCTTTATATTTTTCTCCGAAGCTGCCGCTTATGGTTTTTTCATAATTTTCGCCGCCGACAGCTTGAGCGCTTATATGTTTTTCCGCTCCGTTGGAGTTTAAAAATTCTCTTGAAATATTTACTATTTTTTCACCGTTCCAGCTCATGGAAAGTACCGGCTCTTCCGTGACTTCTGCCACCACTGTAGCCTCAAGATTTTCCTCTCTGGCCAGCCTGCAGAATGTATCAACATCTTTATCCGCCACTACTACAGCCATTCTTTCCTGAGATTCGCTGATGGCCAGCTCAGTGCCATCCAGCCCCTCATACTTCTTTGGTACTTTATTCAAGTCGATCTTAAGGCCATCTGCCAATTCTCCTATGGCTACCGAAACTCCGCCGGCTCCAAAGTCATTGCAGCGCTTTATCAATTTGGAGGCTTGAGGATTTCTGAAAAGTCTCTGAAGCTTCCTCTCTTCAGGAGCATTTCCCTTTTGAACTTCAGCGCCGCAGCTTTCCAGCGAAGATACGTCGTGCGACTTGGAAGAACCTGTCGCGCCGCCGCAGCCATCTCTCCCTGTGCGTCCGCCCAGCAAGATGACTTTATCTGTCGGCTCAGGCTTTTTTCTTATGACGTTTTCCGCCGGTGCCGCTGCAATGACTGCTCCGATTTCCATCCTTTTGGCCACATAACCGGGATGATACAATTCATCCACCTGGCCGGTAGCCAGTCCTATCTGGTTGCCGTAAGAGCTGTACCCGGCTGCGGCTGTAGTTACCAGCTTGCGCTGAGGCAGCTTGCCGGCAATGGTCTGTGAAACAGGAACCAGCGGGTCTCCTGCTCCTGTGACGCGCATGGCTGAGTACACATAGCTTCTTCCTGACAACGGATCTCTTATGGCTCCGCCTACACAGGTGGCTGCACCGCCGAAAGGCTCGATTTCAGTCGGATGGTTGTGAGTCTCGTTTTTGAACAGCAACAGCCAGTCTTCTGCTTTGCCGTCTATGTTAACCTTTATCTTAACGGTGCAAGCGTTGATCTCCTCTGATTCATCCAGCTTGTCCAGCTTTCCGTCTTTTTTCAGCTGCTTGGCAGCTATAGTTCCGATGTCCATCAACGTCACAGGCTTGGTTCTGCCCAAAGATTTTCTTACATCTATATATCTGTCATATGCTTTCTGCAGCACTTCATCTTCGAATTTAACGCTGTCTATGATCGTATTGAAGGTGGTGTGGCGGCAGTGGTCAGACCAATATGTGTCTATCATCTTGATTTCGGTGATAGTAGGCTCTCTATCCTCGCCCTTGAAATACTGCTGGCACAACTTTATGTCGGCTAAATCCATGGCAAGGCCTCTGTCAGAAATAAAGTCTGCCAATTCCTCTTCATTGAAAGAGCAAAAGCCGTTTAGAACTTCCACCGGCGCCGGCATCTCATATTCGGTCATCAGAGTTTTAGGCAGAGACATATCAGCTTCTCTGGCTTCAACGCTGTTGATAACATATTTTTTAACAGCTTCCACGTCTTCCTTGCTCAAGCCGCCGTAAAGAGCATATACCTTGGCAGTCTTTACGGTAGGCCTGTCTCCCTTGGATATTATCTGTATGCACTCAGCGGCAGAAGCAGCTCTCTGATCAAACTGTCCCGGAAGATATTCTACTGCGAATAAATAGTCAGCTTCCGGAAGTTTTTCAGTTACATTATCCAATTGAGGTTCTGAAAACACCGTATTAACAGCATATCGGAACAGCTCTTTGTCGATGTCATCCACGTCATATCTGTTAAACAGACGCACTTGTTCGATGCCCTCTATCTGCAGCAGTTCCTTTATGTCGTTTTTTAAACTTTGAGCTTCATTATCAAGCCCCGGTTTTTTCTCTACGAAAATCCTAAAAACCATATGTCAATTCCTTTCTGCCATAAGGGCGCGCCTGCCTATATCCTTTCTGTAATAGGCGTTGGCGAAATCTATCATATCGACAACAGCATAAGCTTTATCGATGGCTTCCCCCAAAGTAGGAGCTGTTTCCGTCACTCCCAGGACTCTTCCTCCGGAGGTCTCCAGCTTGCCGCCGTTAAGTTTGGCTCCGGCCACATATATGTTCTTATCCTTCGGCATTGTAATTTCAAAACCTGTTTCATATTTTTTAGGATAGCCGTTTGACGCCATGACCACACATGCAGCGCATTGATCTTTGAATTTAACTTCTGCATCGGAAAGCTTTCCATCGTATATTTTAAGCATGATGTCCAGAAGGTCGCTTTCCAGAAGAGGCAGTACCACCTGAGTTTCCGGATCACCAAACCTGCAGTTATACTCTATAACCTTAGGGCCGTCTGCCGTCAGCATCAAGCCGAAATACAGGCATCCTGAAAAAGGTCTGCCTTCTTTGTTCAAAGCTTCTATGGTAGGCTTGAAGATGGTTTCCATGCAGATTTTCGCTATATCTTCAGTATAGTAAGGATTAGGCGCTATAGTACCCATGCCGCCGGTGTTGGGACCTTTGTCTCCATCTAAAGCACGCTTGTGATCCATAGATGATACCATCGGAACAACGGTCTTTCCATCGGTAAAGGATAAGACAGAGACTTCCGGACCTGTAAGAAATTCTTCTACCACGATCTTATCGCCGCTGGCTCCGAATACCTTGTCCTCCATAGCTGCTCTGACAGCATCTATAGCAACTTCTCTTGTCTCTGCTATGGTAACGCCCTTGCCCAAAGCCAGTCCGTCGGCCTTTACAACTATAGGGAGAGGGCATGTCTTAATATATTCCAAAGCTTTTTCCGTATCGTCAAAGGTCTCATAAGCTGCTGTAGGAATGTTATATTTCTTCATCAATTCTTTTGAGAAAGCTTTGCTGCCTTCTATGATGGCTGCCTTCTTGTCAGGGCCGAAGGTCTTGATACCCTTTGCTCTCAATGCATCCACCGCGCCCAATACGAGGGGATCATCCGGAGCCACAATGGCAAAATCTATGCTGTTTCTTACAGCAAAATCCACCATGCCGTCTATATCCTTAGCCCCTATATCCACACATACAGCGTCTGCCGCTATGCCTCCGTTGCCGGGAAGGGCATATATGGTTTCTGCAATGGGATTTTCTTTAATTTTCTTTATGATGGCGTGTTCTCTGCCTCCGCCGCCTACTACCATTACTTTCATATTGTTTCATATACCTCCGCCAAGCGATTAATGATGGAACAATCTCATGCCGGTCATGGCCATCACCATGCCGAATCTGTCGCAAGTTTCGATTACATTGTCATCTCTGATGGAGCCTCCCGGCTGAGCCACATAAGTAACTCCGCTTTTGGCGGCCCTTTCTATATTATCTCCGAACGGGAAGAACGCATCTGAAGCCAGGCAAACGCCCTTCAGAGACGCCAAATATTCTCTTTGCTCTTTTCTTGAGAAGATTTCAGGCTTCTCAGTAAATAACTGCTGCCATTTGCCTTCTCCTATGACATCTTCGTAATCTTCCGACAGATAAACATCTATGGCATTATCTCTGTCAGGTCTTTTTATCTCTTCCTTAAAAGGAAGGCTCAGAACCTTATCATGCTGGCGCAGATGCCATTTGTCGGCCTTTTCCCCTGCCAATCTGGTGCAGTGTATTCTGGACTGCTGGCCGGCGCCTACACCTATAACTTGTCCGCCTTCAGCAAAACATACGGAATTGGACTGAGTATATTTTAAAGTTATGAGCGCTATTACTAAATTTATTTTAGCCTCTTCAGTCATATCCTTATTGTCAGTCACTATGTTCTCCAAAAGGCTTTTATCTATCTTAAAGTCATTGCGTTTCTGCTGGAAAGTGATACCGTATACCTGCTTCTGTTCGATTGGGTCAGGTACGTATGACTGGTCTATCTTTATTATCGTATAGTTTCCTTTTCTCTTTCCTTTTAAAATCTCCAGGGCGTCATCATCGTAATCCGGCGCTATGATACCATCTGAAACTTCTCTCGCAATAAGTCTGGCGCATACTGCATCACACTTGTCGGAAAGGGCTATCCAATCTCCGAAAGAGCTCATTCTGTCAGTACCTCTTGCTCTTGCATAGGCCGTAGCTATGGGAGACTCGTCCAGTCCTTCTATATCATCTACAAAGAAAGCCTTTTTCATCTTTTCATTCATAGGTATGCCCACTGCTGCCGAAGTAGGGCTGACATGCTTGAAGGAAGTAGCTGCGCACATGCCCAGAGCTTCTTTTATCTCTTTTACCAGCTGCCAGCTGTTCATGGCGTCCAGCAGATTTATGTATCCGGCTTTACCGTTGAGTATTTCTATGGGTAGCTCTGAGCCATCGTTCATAAAAATCTTTGCCGGCTTTTGATTAGGGTTGCAACCGTATTTTAATTCGTAATCTTTCATAATTTTAACCGCCCCCTTGATTACTTGTTCTTATTTATAAGCTTGTTTTCTGCTTTGCCTGTCTCCAAATCTATATATCTGACATACAGGGAAATTTTCTTTTCTTCATTAAGGTTATCCCATATGTCACTGGTAAATTCTTCGATATCGTCAGGAATAATAATTCGCCTTGGCTCCCCTTGGAACGTCGGAAGCGGCTGGCCGTCATGTTCATATGTATGAATAAAATGGCCCAGTCCTGAAACGGCCGGATAAGAATAGGTATATCTGGCACATGCACTGCCCTCTTCATCCACACTCTTTAAAATGCTCATTTCATAGGAAAAGTCTCCGTCCGCAAAAGTGAGCATAGCGCTGATTCTCGGCGTCCAGTTGGGGCCATCCGGTTCAAACTCTCTGGTAGCAAGGGCCTCTTTGAAGGACTTTCCTTCTTTGACAAAGTCATATATGGTATCTGTCTGGTCTCCGTTGGTCACTATGACCTTGTCATCTAATTTTTTAACAGGCGAATAAATTATAAGAGACGGGTCTTCCACTTTAGACTCATCGAAAGGATAGATGACCACGTCGTCACCTTCTTCCTTGAAAACCCTGTTTTTCGAGTTTTCACTTCTACCCATGATAAAATACCCTATTGCAGCCTTTTTTCCGTCTGCAGTTTTGCCGACTGCTATGCCTCTGCCTACATACGAGTTATCTCGTATGGTATCTCCCATGGACTTTGACGTATATACGCTCATTTTATCCGCCTCCTTACAATTTCTTCGCAAATCATCTGCGTAGCCTCAGGCAGAAGTTTCCATTCAGCCTCTTCCATCACTCTTCGCTGCAGAGTTTGGGGAGTATCGTCAGGCTTTACCTCCACGGCTTTCTGCAATATTATTCTGCCTCCGTCTGTTATCTCATTGACATAATGAACTGTAGCCCCGGTTACTTTTACACCGTAATCGAGGGCTGCCTGATGGACTTTAATCCCATAGTAACCTTTCCCGCAGAAGGATGGGATGAGAGAAGGATGAACGTTTATTATCCTTCCTGCATATCTGCTGGTAAAATCTCCGCTGAGTATGCTCATAAATCCTGCCATCACTATGAGGTCCGTCTGATTTTTGTCTATCAGCTGAGACATCTTTTCTTCGTATTCTTTCTGGGAATCAAAATCTTTACGGCATACCACTGCTTGATCTATTCCGTTGGCCTCGGCCCTCTTGAGAGCATAGGCATCCTTTTTGCTGGAAATGACCAACGTTATCTGTCCGTCTTCAATTGCTCCGCTTTTTTGTGCGTCTATCAATGCCTGCAGGTTGGTTCCTCCGCCTGACACCAGCACTGTTATTCTGGCTTTCAGCATATTTCCACCTTTTCATCAGACTTGGTTATATTACCTATGATATAAGCGTCCTCTCCGGCTGCTTTAAGTATATCGACAGCTTTCTGACTGTCTTCTTGAGATACTACTACGCTCATTCCTACACCCATATTAAATGTATTGAACATATCATGTTCAGGGATGTTTCCGGTCTTGGCGATCAGATGGAAGATAGGTAATATCTTAAGAGCAGCCTTATCTATTTTAGCGCAGAAGCCGTCCGGTATGCTTCTCGGAATGTTTTCATAAAAACCTCCGCCTGTTATGTGGGATACAGCCTTAACCTCAATTTGCTTGAAAAGCTCCAGCATTGGCTTAACATATATCTTCGTAGGGGTGAGCAAAGTCTCGCCTAAAGAAGCTCCTCCCAGTTCTTCAACAGGAGCTTTTAAATCTATCTTCTCCACATCAAATATCTTTCTCACCAAAGAAAAGCCGTTGGAGTGGACTCCGCTGGAAGGAAGGGCGATTATCACATCGCCTTCTTTAACCTTGGTTTTATCCAGCACTTTGGACTTGTCCACAGCTCCCACAGAAAATCCTGCCAAGTCGTATTCATCTTCGCTGTAAAATCCCGGCATTTCCGCTGTTTCTCCGCCTATAAGTTCGCATCCTGCTTGTACGCATCCTTCAGCGATGCCGGAAACTATCTGCGCTATCTTTTCAGGATAATTTTTTCCGCATGCTATATAATCCAGGAAAAACAATGGTTTTGCTCCGCAGCAGATGATGTCGTTGACGCACATAGCTACACAGTCTATTCCTACTGTATCATGCTTGTCCATGAGAAAAGCCATCTTAAGCTTGGTTCCTACTCCATCAGTGCCGCTGACCAGTACCGGCTTCTTCATATCGGTGATATCCAGCTCAAACAAGCCGCCAAAGCCTCCTATGTCATCGCTCTTACCGTTTATCATGGTTCTTGCGATATGTTTCTTCATCAGTTCTACAGCTTTATAGCCTGCGGTTATATCCACGCCTGCAGCCGCGTAGCTGTCCGATTTTGATTTGGTATTCATAACCTGTTTTCCTTTCTATGCCTATTGTTTTTCATTTTCCGTAGCGTCTTGATTGCTCTTTACCTATTCTTTGCCTACTCTTTGCCGCTCCAGCAATAAGTACAGAGCTTGCACGGCTCGAGACCGATAGCTTCTATTACTCCCTCCAGCGATTGAAATTCCAGGGAAGCAAAATTGAATTTCTCACATATGGCCCTTCTTAAAGCTTGACCTCTTTCTGTATCGGAATTGCTGTACTCTTCTATGTGTTTCTGACCTTCATCGCCTTCCAGCTCTTGAATTATTCTTCTGGCCAGAAGTTCCATATCTCCTCTTCCTCTGGAGAAGTTTAAAAATTTGCATCCGTACATTATAGGTGGGCATGCGGAACGCATATGGACAGCTTTTGCGCCGTTATCATATAGAAAGTCCACCGTTTCCTTAAGCTGGGTTCCTCTTACTATGGAATCGTCTACAAACAGCAGATTCTTATCTTGAATAAGCTCATGAACCGGTATCTGCTTCATCTTGGCTACCTTGTCACGTTCTTTCTGGTTGGTCGGCATGAAGCTTCTGGGCCAAGTAGGCGTATATTTTATAAACGGTCTGGCAAAAGGCACATCGCTTTTGTTGGCATATCCTATGGCATGAGGAGTTCCCGAGTCAGGCACACCGCCTACATAGTCCAAGTCCTGAACCAGGCCTTTCTTCATGTCTCTTTCAGCCATTATCTCGCCATTCCTGTATCGCATGGCCTCTACGTTGATTCCTTCGTAATTGGATGTTGGATAACCGTAATATGACCATAAGAAAGCGCATATTTTCATTTCTTTGCCTGCCGGCGCCAGCTGAGTCATGCTTTCGGCCGTAAGTTCGACTATTTCTCCCGGTCCAAGCTCACAAACATCTTCATATCCCAGCTTGGTGTATGCGAAGGACTCAAATGACACACAATAGCCCAGCTCGTCTTTGCCTATATGAACAGGTATCCTTCCAAACCTGTCTCTGGCGGCTATTATATGTCCTTCGTCTGTAAGAATTAAAATAGATGCAGTTCCTTTAATGGATTCCTGCGCATATTTGATTCCTTCAACAAAATCCCTTTTCTGACTTATAAGAGCTGCCACAAGTTCGGTATTGTTAACTTCTCCTCCCGTCATAGAATCAAAATGTCCGCCTCCCAGAGTCAAATAATCGTCTATGAGCTCTTTGGCATTGTTTATTATGCCGATTATGCATATGGCATAAGTACCGAGATGAGAACGGATGAGAAGCGGTTGGGGGTCCGAATCGCTTATACAGCCGATAGCCGACCTTCCCTTCATCTCATCGAATATATTCTCAAATTTTGTTCTGAACGGTGAGTTCTCTATATTATGAATTTCCCTCTGAAGCCCGATCTTTTCATCGTAAGCAGCAAGGCCTCCTCTTCTGGTTCCAAGGTGCGAATGATAATCCACGCCAAAGAACACATCTACCATGCAATCTTCCTTCGAGGCAACTCCAAAAAATCCACCCATTATATTTTACATCCTCCTGTCACCTAAGCTGTCCCTTGCCTATCTTGTCTCTCGTTCTTTAACCTGAAATTACGCGAAAAACAGTTCTGAAAGTGTCATAGGATCAATATATTTTCCGTCTTTGTACACTCTCATATTGCCTGAGGCTATCTCATCAATAAGCATTACGTTTCCATCTTTATCATATCCGAATTCGAACTTGATATCGTACAGAACCAGTCCTTTTTCTTTTAAATCGTCAGCCACAATCTGAGTTATGCGCTGAGTCATGGATTTTATATCTTCATACTGGCTGTCTTTCATCACGCCGAGAACCACAAGAGCATCCTTTGTTACCAGCGGATCGCCTTTTTCGTCATTCTTAAAAGTTGTTTCAACATAAGCAGGCAAATCTGCGCCTTCTTCTATGTATTCTCCATAGCGGCGGATAAAGCTGCCTACTGCCTTATGACGGCATATTACTTCAAGACCGTGGCCGAATACCTTGGCCGGCAAAACTTCCATGGTGGTGTTTTCCAAATCAGCACTTACGTAATGAGTCTTTATTCCTGCCTGATTGATTTTCTCGAAGAAATATATTGACATGCGCAGGTTAACGTCGCCTACTCCATCGATGGTAAGTCCTATGGAATTTTCGCCCGGGTCGAAAACTCCGTCTTTTCCTGTGCAGTCATCTTTAAACTTTAAAAGATAGTTTCCGTTGTCCAGCTCGAATACATTTTTTGTCTTTCCTGTGTAAACCAATTTGTTTTCCATAATCTTTTCTCCTTGTCGCAAATAAATATTATATAAAATTTTTGATATGTCGCCTTTAATCTGACTAAAACCTTGCAGAAATATCTGCATCCTTTTCCAGAACCTTTTTAGCGTCGGCATCTCTCTTGGCCTGAAGTCTTGCTGCCAGTTCTTCATCTTCTATAGCCAGCATCTGGCATGAAAGCAAAGCGGCATTGACTGCTCCGTCTATGGCAACTGTAGCTACAGGAATTCCCGAAGGCATCTGAACAGTTGAAAGCAATGCGTCAATGCCGTCTAAAGTCGAAGATTTTACAGGTACGCCTATTACGGGAAGGCATGTGCCTGCTGCAAGAGAGCCTGCCAGATGAGCAGCTTTTCCGGCAAAAGCTATGATCGCGCCAAACCCTTTTTCTCTGGCGGTGCGAGCAAATTCAGCAGCCTCCTTAGGAGTTCTGTGTGCAGAATAAACATGTACTTCAAAAGGTACTCCCAGTTCTTTCAATGTGTCTGCCGCTTTTTCAGCAACAGCCAGGTCACTGTCAGAACCCATTACGATTCCAATCTTTTTCATCTTTTATCCTCCAAGAATGTCAGTAGAATATATCTTTATATATTAGGCCTTGGGCCATTCAACAAAAAAAGGGTATATTCGTCCCTCTTTTGCAAGGAACAAATACACCCAGACGGTCGGCTATCTAAGCTTTCTGCTTCCTTGCGGTTATCCGCGTCTTCCGTCAGTCACAAAAAGCTGCCTTGTGATTTCATTATACCAACATAACAAAAACATTGTCAAGAAAAACAGCAGCTCTCCCCTTGTAATTTCTCTCGGGGAAAGCCGCCGTTCATATTCAAAGTCTTGTATTGTATCTTCCGCTTAATTGAAATTCTTACTCTTGAACCTTCTGTCCTTTCTGTCTTCTGGCGCCTATATCAGCTGCCGCCGTAAATAACACGTCTGTAGAAGAGTTAAGCGCTGTCTCGCATGAATCCTGAATAACTCCAATTATGAATCCCACGCCTACAACTTGCATAGCGATATCGTTAGGAATTCCAAACAGAGAACATGCCAGCGGTATCAACAGCAGCGAACCTCCGGCAACTCCTGACGCACCGCAGGCTCCTATGGCAGAAACCACGCATAGCAGTATCGCCATACCAAGATCTACAGAAATACCCAGGGTGTTAGCAGCTGCCAAAGTAAGCACGGAGATGGTCACCGCAGCGCCTTCCATGTTAATGGTAGCGCCGAGAGGAATTGATATAGAATAAGTATCCTTATCTAATTTCAGTTCTTCGCATAGTTTCATATTAACCGGAATGTTGGCTGCAGAACTTCTGGTGAAGAAGGCGGTTATGCCGCTGTCCTTCAGGCACTTGAAAACGAGCGGATAAGGATTCCTTCGAATCTTAATAAACACCAGCAGTGGATTGACTATAAGCGCATCAAACAGCATCGTGCATACTAAAAGTAAAATAATCTTTCCGTATCCCAATAAAGTTGAAAGTCCGCTGGTTGCTATGGAATTAAATACAAGTCCCATAACGCCCAGAGGCGCCAATTTTATTACCCATCTTACAGCTTTAGATACGGCTTCAGCTATGTCAGCTAAAACGTTTTTAGTAGCATCAGAAGCATGTCTCAAAGCTATTCCAAGAACTATGGCCCAAGCCAATATTCCTATGTAGTTGGCGTTGAGTATGGCATCTACAGGATTGGATACTATGCTGAATATCAAATTTCCAAGGACTTCTCCGATTCCTCCCGGAGGCGCCACATCTTCAGAGCCGGTAGGAAGAGTGAGTTCCATCTTAAATATGAAACTGGCTATAACAGCTATCGTACCTGCTAAAAACGTTCCCAAAAGATATAAAACTATAATCGCTTTCATATTGGTCTTTTGTCCGGCCCTATGCTGAGATATGGCAGACATAACCAAAAATAACACCAATACCGGCGCTATGGCTTTTAACGCTCCTACAAACAAGTCACCTAAGACCGTTATGCCTGACAGCTGTTTTGGAAACGCCAACGCCAGTATTATTCCTACTATAAGACCTATAATAATTTGTTTTACAAGGCTTATCTTGTTCCAACGAATAAGTAAATTTTTCAGCATTATTTTTCTCCTCTTCTCATTTTGCATTTTAATTTACTAAGAATTAACATCAATCTCGCCGGTCAATATCCTCTTGTAGTCTTCATAATTTCTTTTCAGCAAGTCAGGCACCTTAAGCTCATAAGGGCATTTTTGCATGCACTGACCGCATTCAACACACCTTTCGATTTTTTTCATTTCCTCCTTCCAAGTTTCACTCAGGTATGCTGATGATGGCGCACGGCGCAGCATCAACGACATCCTGGCGCATTGATTTATGATTATGCCTTGAGGGCACGGCATGCAATAACCGCATCCGCGGCAAAAATCACCATCCAGTTCCTTTTTATCTGCTTCAATTATGCTTATTATCTCATCGTTCATCACCGGCGTATCTTCCATGCATGAAAGCCACTCCGAAATTTCCTTTTCTCTCTGCACGCCCCATATCGGCAACACGTTATCGAACTGAGAAATGAAAGCATAAGCGGCCTTATAATTATCTATCAGACCTCCTGCCAGCGCTTTCATGGCTATAAAGCCCATTTCCTTATCCTTGCACATCTCCACCAGGTTCTTTTCGCGTTCTCCGGAAAGATAACTGAAAGGGAACTGCATGGTGGCATACAGTCCTGATTTTATGCACTCTTCTGCTACGCCTACCTTGTGGCACGTGATTCCTATATTCCTTATCATTCCCTGCCGTTTAAAGTCTTCCATAAGCTCATACATGCCGCTTCCGTCTCCGGGCGCTATGCATCTGCCGGCCAGGTGAAATTGGTACAAATCCACATAATCTGTCTTAAGATTTTTAAGAGACGTCTCCAGCTGGATTTTCATATCTTCTGTATTGTCAGCCATAGTTTTAGTAGCAATAAATATGCGATTTCTCACATCTGAAAGCGCCATCCCTATCTTCTTTTCACTGTCTGTATAAGCTCTAGCAGTATCAAAGAAAGTTATGCCTCCTTCGTAAGCCCGGCGAAGAATCTTTATGGCAGTTTCATCATCGCATCTCTGAATAGGCAAAGCTCCGAATCCGTTCTGCGGAGTAACTATGCCCGTTTTTCCCAATGTTACCATTCTCATTTTTTGTACCTCCGGTCATCTTGATGATGATAGATAACAATTACCATATGCCCATGAAATGCTGCACAGCCAGACTGGTGAAAGTTATCCCAAGCCAGCAGCAAGCTCCCATGAAAAGCGGTTTGCCGCCTGTTTTAATAAGCTTTACTATATCCGTATTGAGGCCTATGGCCGCCATAGCCATGACTATAAAAAACTTGCTCAAGTCTTTTAAAGGCGAAAATACCGATGAATCTACGCCTGCTGCAGTTGCAATTGTGGTAATCAGCGACGCAGCTATAAAATATAATATAAAGAAAGGAAAGATCTTCTTCAAGCTTACTTTCTTATTTTCTTCGCTTTTATTCTTTCTGGTCGTCATAAACGCTAAAACCAAAGTTATAGGTATTATGGCCAGAGTCCTGGTCAGCTTGACGGTTACAGCTTTATCCAGCGTGGCGCTTCCCAAATTCCACATGCTGTCCCACGTGGAAGCCGCAGCAGTAACCGAAGACGTATCGTTGACCGCTGTGCCGGCAAAGATTCCGAAGGCCTCGCCGGAAGTGGTATCAAACCCTATGAAACTGCCCATAGTGGGGAATATCACTGCTGCCAGAACATTAAAGAAAAAGATAACGGAAATAGCCTGCGCCACCTCCTCATCATCGGCATTTATAACCGGAGCGGTAGCAGCTATGGCCGATCCTCCGCATATGGAAGACCCTACTCCCACCAATGTGGATATGTTGGAAGGTATCTTCATCCACTTATGTAACAGAAAAGCTATTATGAGAGAAACAGCTATCGTGCAAATTATTATTGGCAATGATTGTTTGCCGGTCTCCAGAACTACATTTAAGTCAAGCCCGAAACCTAAAAGAATGACTGCCCATTGAAGAATTTTTTTCGAAGTAAACTTTATTCCTGTGTCAAAGGCTCCCTTTTCTTTGAAAAATACTGTTATTACCATTCCCAGCAATATGGCGATAACAGGTCCTCCTACCACGGGAGCCAGCTTTCCCAGAAGCCAAGCCGGGACAGCTATGGCGAGGCAAAGTATTATGCCCTTTAAATTCTTATTGACAAAATCCATATAACTCCTTATCTTTTGTCTTTTTTATCCCTCTAAAGAGGCTTCGTCTGATAACCAGGCGAAGCCTCTCCATTCGATGACAAGATTTTATTTTTTGTTTTTTAATATTATACTCAATATCGGGCAGATTTTCAATCTCAATTAATATTCATTATATGAGATCTTCCATTACCTTTAAATACTCAACGATAATTTTGGCACATTGGTCTATGGTCATAAGGCTGGTATTTAAACACAAATCGTAATTCCTGGCGTCGTTCCATTCTCTTCCGGTATAATATCTGTTATACTGTGCCCTTTCCTTGTCAGTTTTCTCAATCATGCGCCGTGCTTCATCTTCATCTACGCCATCCTTTTCTTTTACTCTTTCTATGCATTGAGCCATATCGGCATAGACAAATACCTTTATCACATTCCGCTCATCTTTAAGCACATGATGGGCGCATCTTCCTACGATTATGCAAGGTTCGCCCTTCTCATGCAGTTGCTTTATTATCTTTGCCTGCATATTGAACAAATTTTCTCTGGAAAGAAATTCGCTGCTGTCCGGCGAGGCAATCTCGCGAGAAGTGTATTTTTTAAATCCCAAGCCTCTTGGCTTCTCATCGGCCAGATTGAACAAAGCTTCATTAATGCCTGTATCCTCTGAAGCCTTGCGTATGAGGTCTCTATCATAATATTTTATACCCAGCTGCTTAGCAAGCGTTTTGGCAACCGTCTTGCCGCCGCTGCCATACCCTCTTGATATGGTAATCACGAAACTTTTCATAACATATCTCCTATTTTAGCTCATTTTTCTAAGGTCCTTTTTTTTAAATTATTCCCCCAGGTAAGCTTTTTTGACAGACTCATCATTCATAAGTTCCTTAGCATCGCCGCTTAAAACGATTTTCCCTGTTTCAAGCACGTAAGCCCTGTCAGCGATGGCAAGAGCCTTTTTGGCATTCTGCTCTACCAAAAGTACTGTAGTGCCGCTGGCCTTAATTTCTTCTATTATTTTAAATACTTCTGTCACAAACAATGGTGACAGTCCCATAGAAGGTTCATCCATCAGAATTATTTTAGGGTTAGACATAAGAGCTCTGCCCATGGCCAGCATTTGTTGTTCACCGCCAGATAATGTTCCTGCTATCTGTTTTTTTCGTTCTTCAAGCCTTGGGAATTTTTCGTATACCTTATTAAGACTTTCTTCTACGGCTTTCTTGTCTTTCCTTGTAAATGCACCAAGGGTTAAATTCTTATATACCGTCAGCTGTTGGAAAATCCTTCTTCCTTCCGGAACATGAGCCATGCCCATTTCTACAATTTTGTGAGGAGCTAATTTGAGTATGTCTGTTCCTTCAAACATCACGCTCCCCGATTTTGCCTTGAGTAATCCCGTAATAGTTTGAAGTGTGGTTGTTTTACCGGCTCCATTGGCCCCTATCAAAGCTATAACTTCTCCCTGGTTTACGTCAAAAGAAATCTTTTTTATAGCGTTGATAGCGCCGTAATTGACCTCTAGGTCTCTTATTTCAAGCATTGCCATCTTCAATCGATCTCCTTTCACTATTCTCCCAGATATGCTTTGATAACTTCCGGATCTTTAAGTACTTGGCTGGTCTTTCCCTGAGCTAAAACAGTACCAAAATTAAGCACGGTTAATTCTTCACAAATACCGGATACGAGTCTCATATCATGCTCGATGAGCAATATGGTCATATCAAAATTATCTCTTACAAATTTTATAGTATCCATGAGCTCTTGAGTTTCATTAGGATTCATTCCTGCCGCCGGCTCATCCAAAAGCAAAAGTTTAGGCGACGTAGCCAATGCTCTGGCTATCTCCAGTTTTCTCTGTTTTCCATACGGCAAATTGGAAGACAGCCGGTCTTTTTCTTCTGACAGACCGAATACTTCCAGCAATTCCAACGCCTTTTCATCCATCTGCTTTTCTGTCTTAAAAAAGGAAGGCAATCTGAAAATTCCGGAAGCGGTTGAATATTTATAATCGTTATGAAGTCCTACTTTGACATTATCCAATACGCTCATCTGCTTAAACAACCTTATATTCTGGAAAGTTCTTGCTATTCCCTTTTTATTTATTTCTATTGTGCTGTGTCCTGTGAGTTTTTCACCGTCAAGGAAAAAATTCCCGCTGGTAGGTTTATATACTCCCGTCAACAAATTGAACACGGTTGTCTTGCCGGCTCCGTTGGGGCCTATCATTCCATAAAGCTGTCCTTTATTTATCTTAAGGTCAAGCCCATCGACAGCTTTTAATCCTCCAAAGGAGATACCTAAATTTTTTGTTTCAAGCATCACTGTCATATCAGCTCACCCCTTTACTTTCTTTTCTTTTGCTGCCGGTAACTTTATCCCTTATTCCACCGAAGAGTTTTTCTTTGTAATAACTTAATTTTTCGTTATTGTTGACCAGCATCATCACTATAAGGATGATAGCGTATATGAGCATTCTGTAATCGTTGAGTCCTCTCAAAAGTTCAGGAAGCGCAGTTAATATAACAGCAGCAATCACCGAACCTCTCATGCTTCCGATGCCGCCCAATACTACAAATACAAGGATTAATATGGAGTAGTTATAATCAAATTTCGTCGCAACGAGAGAAGATAAGTTGTGAGAATAAAGTACTCCGGCAACTCCTGCAAAAAATGCAGATAAGGCAAATGCTATAAGCTTGTACTTTGTTATATTTATTCCTGTAGCTTCCGCTGCTATTCTATTGTCTCTTATAGCCATTATGGCTCTCCCCGACCTGGAATTTACCAGATTTAGGATGACTATCAATGTTATAAAAATCAGTATAAACCCTATAACATAAGTAGAGTCTTTAGGCGTTCCCGTTATGCCCATAGCGCCGTTAACTATAACATTTGCACTGGAGGCATCTAAATCCATAGAGTTATATCCATCTACCCCGAGGGCAAAATGCAGTCCCTTAGAATCTGTAACTATGTACAAATTATTAACTATGTTCTTTATTATCTCGCCAAATGCTAAAGTTACTATCGCAAGATAATCACCTCTGAGTCGTAAAACAGGTATTCCTACCAGTATTCCTATAACTGCTGCAGCCAAACCGCCAAGCAGCAGAGCGATAGGAAACCTTATGAGCGCTGATTCTATAGACGCTGAAGCTGCTACGGAAAATATGCTGCCCACAAAAGCCCCGACACACATGAAACCTGCATGCCCTAAACTTAATTCACCTAAAATACCGACAGTCAAATTAAGGGATATCGCAAGTATCACATTGACACATATAGGCACCAGTATCCCCTGAAACAGATTAGACGCAAGTCCTGTTTCTGTGTACACTACACAGAACAAAAACATCAAGGCAACTATTATGTAGGTAACCATACTGTTCTTTGTATTTTTGTTCATATCGCTTAAACGTTTCAAACCATGTCACCTACACTTTCTCGTTCATCTTCTTGCCCATTATACCTGTCGGTCTGATTATAAGCACGACGATGAGCACACCAAATACTATAGCGTCAGACAGCTGTGAGGATATATATGCCTTGCTCAGATTTTCTATTATGCCAAGCAATATTCCTCCTATCATCGCTCCCGGTATAGAACCTATGCCTCCGAAAACAGCAGCGACGAAAGCCTTGATTCCCGGCATTGCGCCTGTATAAGGACTTATCTGCGGGTATGCAGAGCACAAAAGCAGGCTAGCTACCGCAGCCAAAGCCGAACCTATAGCGAAAGTAAGAGAAATAGTGCTGTTCACATTGACTCCCATCAACTGAGCTGCACCTCTGTCTTCTGATACTGCCTGCATGGCGGCACCAGGTTTTGTATATTTCATAAACAGCATAAGACCTATCATTATGACAACAGTTACACATATAGTTACTACCGTAACTCCTGAAACCGTAAGTCCTTCTGCAATTTTCAAATCAGGTACATCTATAAGAACAGGGAAATTTTTTGCTGCTGAGCCAAATATTAAAAGCGCCGCATTCTGCAGCAAATAGCTGACACCTATGGCAGTAATAAGCACTGCAAGCGGCGTAGCATTTCTCAAAGGTTTATACGCCACCTTTTCAATGACTACTCCAAGTACAGTACATACGATTATCCCGCAAATTATAGCTACAACAGGAGATGTTCCTGCAGAGCTTATGGCGGTAAACATTACAAAACCGCCTATCATTATAACATCACCGTGGGCAAAGTTAAGCATTTTTGCAATTCCATAAACCATTGTATATCCCAAAGCGATCAATGCATAAACACTACCTAAACTTATCCCACTTATCAAATAAGATAAAAAATTCATTTTGATACCTCATCAAACACTTCAAGAGGGCGCCGCACAAGATATGCGATACCTGCAGAGCTTTCGCCCGTCAGTGCGCACCGTCAAATGGCACCCTCTTTCGGAGTTCTAATAGTAAGACTCTGTCTTTTTTATATTAAACTGCTGAGTAAGCGCCATCCTTTATAACCATTGCCTTAGGCTCCTTGGTAGGTTCGCCTGAAGCGTCCCAAGTCATGGTCCCTGTTACGCCTTCAACGGTTATCTCTGTCATAGCAACTTTCAGAGCTTCACACAAATCGCTTACACTCATGTCAGGCGTAGCCTCAGCTTGTTCGATAGCTGCTTTTATAATGTAAATTGCATCATAAGCATCTGCTGCAAACTGATTAGGTGTGGCACCGTCATATGCTTCCTGGTATGCAGCTGTAAAAGTTTGTGTCTTTTCGTCTTTCGCATCTGCTGCAAAAGGAGTAAGAAGCATTACACCTTCTGCCAGCTCAGCATTATCGCCCAACTGGCCTATAACTCCGTCAAGTCCATCGCAACCAAAGAATGTTACATCAAGTCCTGCCTGGTCTGCCTGAGTAAGAATAAGAGCAGCTTCTTCATAATATATAGGAAGGAATACCAGATCCGCTCCGCTTTCTTTTATTTTTTGCAGCTGAACTGAAAAATCAGTCTTAGCGTCCTTTGTGAAAGCTTCAGTATCTACTATATCAACACCTTTTGTATCTGCTTCTGCAGCAAACTTTTCATAAATGCCGGAGGAATATACATCTGATGAATTGTATATTACAGCAACTTTGCTGTCGGCAAAATTTTCAGCAATATAATCTGCTGCGCCAATTCCCTGGTTAGGGTCACTGAAACATACTCTGAAAGCATTGTCTCCTGCGATAGATTCAACTGCTGAACCGGAAGGTGTCAGCTGGAACATGTTATCACTGCTGGTCTCTGCTACTACTGCCGCACAAGGCTGACTTGTAACTGTTCCCATCAGAATCTGTATTCCCTTATCTTTCAGCGAGTTATATGCGTTTACAGACTTCTCTGCGTCGTTTTCATCGTCCTGCCATTCGAATCTGATAGGAACACCATTGATTCCACCTGCTTCGTTTATTTCTTTAACCGCCAGCTCCGCTCCGTTTTTAACATTCTCGCCATAAGTAGCTGCTGAGCCTGTTGTAGGTCCTATGCCGCCGATTACGAATTCTTCTCCGCTGCTGCTCTCATTGCTGTCTCCGCCGCATCCTGTCAGCAGAGTTGCTGCCATGAGCACTGCCATAGCTGATACTGCAAATTTCTTTGCAAAACTTTTCTTTTTCATTTTTACTCCTCCTCACAATAAAAGCCTGCGAAAGGGTCGCAGGCTTATCTTTTAGGCATATTGCCAGCTATTAGTCAGACTGGCAACTTTCCGGAAGGTCATATGAGTCTCTTTTGATTACCTGCAGCCAAATAAACATTATTTTGTCCGATGCCGACCACGATGATGACGGCTAGAATAATGCTGGTAATGACTATTAGGCTGACAGTTAAAGTAAAACTCATAACCTATAATTCCTTCCTAAAGTGATACGTTGATATTATCACATATTGACGCTTTGTGTCAATATGTCTTTCTGTTTTTCTCAAATTTTTTTATATTTTTTTGTTTTTTTGCACAAATTCCTCGGCGCGGACGCGAACGGCAGGTGTCGAAACTGAAAATTATACAACATTCGTTCTTTGCCGACCCGGTCTAAACCGTGATTTTAGCTAAAATGTTGTAATATTTTTGAAAAAATCAAAATATTACAACATACTCATATGCCGCATAAATATAATAGCCCCGAGGCAAACCCATGCCCGGGGCTATCTTAATATTCGAAGTCGTTTAATTCCTATACTATACCTCACTATACCTCTGCTTATTCAACCGGTACTATCCAGCCGCGCTTATCTTCTATCTTGCCGGTCTGGATGCCGTACAACTCATCGTACAGACGCTGGGACAACTCACCGATTTTACCGTTGTTTATGATGAGATCCTTACCATCCCAGTTGAGTTCTCCGACAGGCGAGATAACCGCAGCAGTTCCTGTGGCAAAGACCTCTTCAAGTCTGCCCTCTTCACCTGCTTTAAAAATTTCATCGATGGTGAATCTTGTCTCATTAACCTTGTATCCCCAGTCTCTCATGACCTCGATCATCGAAGCCCTGGTGATACCCGGCAGAATTGTTCCTATCAGCGAGGAAGTGTAAATTTCGCCGTCTATTTTAAAGAAAGCGTTGGAAGTACCTATCTCTTCCACATACTTCTTTTCCTTAGCGTCCAACCAAAGTACCTGGTCAAAACCCATCTTGTGAGCTTTCTGCTCAGCAATCATAGCAGCGCCGTAGTTGCCTCCTATTTTAGCGAAACCGGTTCCGCCCATGGCAGACCTGATGTATTCATTTTCAACATATATTCTCGTAGGCGCAAGACCATTTTCGTAGTAAGGTCCTACAGGGCTCAGTATTATTATAAATTTATAAGTCTTTGAAACATCTACCCCCAGAAAAGCATCTGTCGCTATCATGAAAGGTCTGATGTAGAGAGCAGTGTCCTCCTTTTCAGGTATCCAGTCCTTGTCAACGCTTACGATGGCTTTGACCGCATCCACGAACAGTTCCTCATCCATAGCAGGCATGCACATTCTCTCGTTGGTGTTGTTAGCTCTTTTGGCGTTCATATCAGGCCTGAATAGCTGAACTTTGCCTTCTGCTGTCTTATAAGCTTTAAGCCCCTCAAACATTTCCTGGCCATAGTGGAAAACAGTGCTGGCAGGATCCAGTTCAAGAGGACCGTAAGGCACTATTCTTCCGTCATGCCAGCCTTTTTCTATATCATAATCCATGATGAACATGTGATCTGTAAATATCTTTCCAAAAGGCAGATGTTCAGGATCAGGTTTGGCCTTAGGCGAAGTTGTAAGTGTTACGCTGAATTTATTGTCCATTTTTTCTTCCTTTCCGATATATCGGCGCCCGTCCCCGCCTTGGCCTTCGGTAAGCCGGGCCCGGGCGCCCTGTCTTATCACAAACAGTTCTATTTTAAAACAGCTCCTGTGTTGGCCGAAGATACCAATCTTGAATATCTCTCCAACCAACCGCTCTTTACCTTCTTCTCAGGCTTTACATACTCCTTGCGCCGCTTGTCGAATTCTTCATCCGAAACTCTGGCGCTGATGGAATACTCAGGAATGTTTATATCTATGATATCTCCCTCACGTAGCAGGCCTATCTCTCCTCCGTCAGCAGCTTCAGGGCTTACATGCCCTATAGATGCTCCGCGGCTTGCTCCGCTGAAACGTCCGTCGGTAATCAGAGCTACCGTCTTATCAAGACCCATTCCGGCAAGGGCGCTGGTAGGGTTGAGCATTTCTCTCATTCCCGGACCGCCTTTCGGTCCCTCATATCTTATAACTACTACCTGTCCGTCCTTTATCTCGCCTGCATATATGGCAGCTATGGCTTCTTCCTCACCGTCAAATACTCTGGCAGGACCGGAATGAACCAGCATTTCAGGAGCTACAGCGCTTCTCTTAACTACGCATCCGTCTTTTGCGATATTACCCCAAAGTATGGCGATACCGCCGGTTTGGCTATACGGGTCATCTACAGGTCTTATGGCATCTGTATTTTTTATGATGCGGCCGTTGATGTTCTCTCCCACGCTCTTGCCGGATACCGTAGGCAGAGTAGTGTCTATCAAACCCTTAGATGCCAGCTGAGCCAGCACTGCAGGTACTCCTCCTGCGTTATCAAGATCGTGCATATGGGTGCCGCCGGCAGGAGCCAAATGGCATAGGTTAGGCGTAACCTGGCTTATTTCATTAAACAAGTTCAAGTCCACTGACACACCTGCTTCGTGAGCTATGGCCAGAAGATGAAGCACGCTGTTAGATGAACATCCGAGGGCCATGTCACATGCTATGGCGTTCTTTATGGATTTTTCGTTTATTATGTCTCTCGCCTTAACGTCTTTTTCTACCAAATCCATTATTGCCATGCCTGCGTGTTTTGCCAGCATTATTCTCCTGCTGGAAACTGCAGGTACAGTTCCGTTGCCCGGAAGAGCTATGCCTATGGCCTCGCATAAACAGTTCATGCTGTTGGCGGTATACATGCCGGAACATGAGCCGCAGCCTGGGCAGACGTTCTGTTCATATTCGAGAAGACCTTCGTCATCGATGATTCCGGCTTTTCTTGCGCCAACAGCTTCAAACATCTTGGAAAGGCTGGTTTCTACGCCTCCAACCAGTCCGGACATCATAGGTCCGCCGGAACATACGATAGACGGTATGTTCATTCTTACAGCCGCCATGACCATTCCGGGAACGATTTTATCGCAGTTAGGTACTAAAACGACTCCGTCAAAGGCATGGGCAGTTACCATTGTCTCTACGCTGTCAGCTATGAGTTCGCGGCTTGGCAGCGAATATTTCATTCCTATATGTCCCATGGCTATGCCATCGCATACTCCTATGGCAGGCACCATGATAGGTGTTCCGCCTGCCATCCTTACGCCTGCTTTCACAGCTTCCGTTATCTTATCCAGATGCATATGACCCGGGACTATTTCGCTGTGAGCAGATACTACTGCTATGAGTGGTTTGGACAACTCCTCTTCAGTGTATCCCATAGCATAGAAGAGGCTTCGCATAGGAGCCTTTTCTACGCCTTCGGTAACAAGTTTGCTTCTTGTCTTATTCATACTTATCGCCTCTTATTTCTTCAGCCAGCTCATCATCTTTCTCAGTTCAGCGCCTGTCTTGCAAAGGAGATGAGAAGCTTCTTTCTTTCTTGTAGCAAGGAATCTTGCTTTGCCTCCTGCATTGAATTCCTGAATGAATTCGCTGGCAAAGGTTCCGTCCTGGATTTCGCCGAGAACCTTCTTCATTTCTTTTCTTGTATCTTCAGTGATTATTCTCTTTCCTGTTCTGTAATCTCCGTACTCAGCAGTGTTGGAGATGGAGTATCTCATCTTATCGAAGCCGCCTTCATTGATCAGGTCTACAATCAGCTTCATTTCGTGAATACATTCAAAGTAAGCCATCTCAGGTTCGTATCCTGCCTCTACCAGAGTATCGAATCCTGCTTTCATCAGCTCGCAAACTCCGCCGCAAAGAACTGCCTGTTCTCCGAAGAGGTCTGTTTCAGTTTCTTCTTTGAACGTAGTTTCCAGTATTCCGGCTCTACCTGCTCCGATTCCGCTGGCATAAGCAAGAGCATAATCTTTAGCTTTTCCGGAAGCGTCCTGATAGATGGCGATAAGGCTTGGAACGCCTTTTCCCTCTACATACTGGCTTCTTACAGTGTGTCCGGGTCCCTTAGGAGCGATCATGATAACGTCCAAATCTTTTGCAGGTACTATCTGATTAAAGTGAATATTGAATCCATGAGCAAAAGCAAGAACGTTGCCAGGCTTCATGTGTTTTTCTATCTGTTCTTTATAAAGGCTTGCCTGAAGTTCGTCAGGAGTAAGGATCATAACGATGTCTCCTGCTTCAGCTGCTTCTTCGATACCCATAACTTTAAGGCCTGCAGCCTCTGCCTTAGCAGTATGAGCTGATCCCGGTCTCAAACCTACAACTACGTTAGCTCCGCTTTCGGCCAGATTCATAGCGTGAGCATGACCCTGGCTTCCAAAGCCGATGATAGCGATGGTCTTTCCATCCAACATGCTGAAATTACAATCTGAGTCATAATACTTGTTAATCATTTTTTTATTCTCCTTTGCTAAAAAATTATTTGCTTAATATATTTTTGAGTGAAAAATCAATTGTCATCATTTCTCAATACCGGTAACTCCGGTCCTGCATATATCTACTATTTCATAATCCTCGATAAGGTCGAGAAATGCGTCCAGTTTTTCCGGCGCTCCTGTCAGTTCCAGAACCATCTCCTCTTTTGTGAGATTGATTATCTTGGCTCTGAAAATATCCACGATTTCTTTTATCTCTCTCCTTTTGGACTGGTCTGCTTTGACCTTTATCATCAACAGTTCTCTGAAAAAGCTTTTGCTTCCGTCAAGAGTCTTTATGCTTCTTACAACTTCCAGCTTTTCCGTCTGAGCTACTATCTGGTGGAGAGTAAGATTATCTCCTTCAAATACTATGGTTATCCTTGAAATTCCCGGGTCGTTTGTAGCAGATACAGTGAGAGAATCGATGTTGAAGCCTCTTCTTCCGTAAAGGCTTACCACTCTGGACAGCACATTCGCCTTATTGTCTACATATACGCTGACTACTTCTTTTTTCATGAGTTCTCTCCTTCCCTACTTATATATGATCTCATCTACCGTCTGCCCGTTTTGAATCATAGGTAATACCAGATCCTCAGCAGCAATATCGCAATCTATCCATGAAGGTCCGTCGCATTTCAGCGCCTGGCTGAAGGCATCTTTAAGCTCCTCCATATTTTCTGCTCTGAAGCCATTGCCGCCGAAAGCTTCTATTAATTTGACAAAATCAGTTTTCCTGTTCGGAGTAGTCTGGGAATAACGTCTGTCATATATCAAAGTCTGCCACTGATAAACCATTCCCAATACTCTGTTATTAAAGATTACGGTTATTATCGGCAACTTATTGGAAACTGCAGTACACGCTTCATTCAAGTTCATATGAAGTGAACCATCACCTGTCAAATGTACAACCCTCTTATCCGGATTGGCAAGTTGTGCACCGATAGCTGCTCCGTAGCCAAATCCCATAGTGCCAAGACCTCCGCTGGAGAGGAAATCTCTAGGCTTAGTCTGCTGTACATACTGGGCTGCCCACATCTGATGTTGTCCTACATCGGTAACATATATGGTTTCCTTATCAACATTAGAACATATGTATCTGATTATTTCTTCCGGATTCATTCTGGAGTTGCAATCCTTAACCTTTGTAGGCTTTTCTCTGTCCCAGGCTGCTATCTTTTCTATCCACTCTTTATGAGAATTTTCCGAAATCTGCGGAAGCAGCTTTTCCAGCACTTCTTTGCAGTCGCCGATAACGCTCTCTGTAGTCATAACGTTTTTATTTACTTCGCTTCTGTCAAGGTCTATCTGCAGCACCTTGGCCTTTTTGGCAAATTTTTTCGGGTTAAGAGCGACCCTGTCGCTGAACCTTGTTCCCACAGCCAAAAGCAAGTCGGCCTCTGCCACGCACCTGTTGGCTGCATATGAACCGTGCATGCCGAGCATGCCGAAGAAACGTTCTTCTGAACTTGGGACAGTGCCAAGGCCCATCAAAGTATTTACTACAGGTATATCGGCTTTCTTCATAAGCTGCTGTACCTCTTCAGCCGCTTCTGCCGCTATAGCTCCTCCTCCTACAAGCATGACAGGACGTTCAGCACTGTTTATATATTCGGCAATACGAGCCAGCTTAGTTTCTTCCTGCGGATCATGCTTTTTTTTCAACGGATAATTAGGCGCCGGCTCATAATCTACCAGAGCATCGGTAACATCTTTTGTCATATCCACCAGCACAGGTCCCTTTCGGCCTTCGTTGGCAATTCTGAAGGCGTCTCTCATGGCATCTACCAAATCTTCCTTCTTGTTGACAAAAAAGCTGTGTTTTGTTATAGGGAAAGTTACTCCCGTTATGCATACCTCTTGAAACGCATCTCTGCCGATCAGAGTATTTCCTACGTTGGCCGTAATAAATACTGTAGGTATGCTGTCCATATATGCTGTAGCTATGCCTGTAACCAGGTTTGTGGCTCCGGGACCGCTGGTAGCTATAGCAACTCCTGTTTTCCCTGTGGACCTGGCATATCCGTCAGCGGCATGAGCCGCGCCCTGTTCATGAGCTGTCAGAACATGCTTTATTTTATCGCTGTATTTATACAGTTCATCATACAAAATGATGGCGGTGCCGCCGGGATATCCGAAAACTGTATCTACGCCGTGTTCCAGAAGCACCTTTATAACTGCTTCAGCGCCTGTGATCTTCATACTGTTCCTTCCTCCATTCCTTTCAAATAATCTATAAACTGTCTGGCGCTTCTGCCTGAAACGCCGCCTCTGCGTATCTCCCATTTATTTGCTTCTTTATGAAGAGTATCCTTATCTATATTAAGGCACTCTCGCTGTGCCATCGTTTCCACCATCTGATGAAATTCATCTTTTGTAGGTTTGCCGTAATATATCTGTACGCCAAATCTTTCTGCCAAGCTGAGCTTTTCCTCCATGGAATCGCTTCTGTGTATATCTCCGTCATAGTCCACATCATTTCTGTCTTTCCATGTTTCTTTTATTAGATGTCTGCGATTGGATGTAGCATATATTAGGATGTTTTCCGGTCTGGGTTCAAGCCCGCCTTCGATAACCGCCTTGAGATATTTGTATTCTGTTTCAAAGTCTTCAAAGGAAAGGTCGTCCATATATATAATAAACCTGTAATTTCTGTTTTTTATTTGATTTATTATCTGCGCCAGGTATTTCATCTGATGTCTGTATACCTGAATTATTCTAAGGCCCTTGCCCCAGTATTGGTTTATTATAGCCCTTATGCTGGTGGACTTTCCCGTACCGCCGTCTCCATAAAGGAGCACGTTATTGGCCGGTTTTTTTTCAATAAATGCTACGGTATTGGCTGTCAGCCTTTGCTTTTGCAGCTCGTATCCTATTAAATCGGAAAGCTTTATATCTTCCGTCTTTACAACCGGTCTCAGCGATGCCTTACCTTTTTCATCAACTTTTACAGTAAAAGCTCTGTTGATTCCTATAAGACCTGTCCCATATTTTTGATAAAAGCCGGCGACCGCTTGGAAAAACTCATCGTCGTCTTTTGCTGCTTCAAGGGAATCTTTAAGTTCAGAGACTGCCTTTCCCGCATCAGACATAACCGGAGCTGAAGCTGACGGATACATGTAATCAGTTATTGTCTCAGTCAAAAGTCTCTCCATATTGCTGTCCGGATAAGTGCAATCTATATTGAATATTTTTCTTAAAGTTATACAATCATCTGCGGCTGCCTTTAAAACCGCAGGCGGTACTTCACTGCTTCTCTCTTGATATAAAGAGAAAGGGTTCTCATCGGTTGCTATATAATAGGCCATGTAATTATGCCAAAGATTTCCGTCAAATCCATAATTATAAGCCAATTCCATCAGTTGTTTTATCAGTCTTCTGCACGATGCTTTTTTGTCTTCCTCAAGTCTTGTCAAGTTTTCTGCTGTATTTTCATCTATGTTCTCAGACAATACAGCTATTCCGTCTCTCAGTATCTGATGACCTTCCACTGAATATAGTATTAAATCATCCAGTAATCTTTGCATATTACATGTCCTTCTCTGCATATTTTATATTCTTTCAGCTATAAGAGTGCCTATCTGCGCCGTATCTGAAAGTTTTTTGCCTTCAGTCATTATATCAGGCGTTCTGTAACCCTCTTTCAGTACTTTCTTTACAGCATTCTCTACAGCGTTGGCTTCTTCTAAAAGTCCAAAGGTATATCTCAGCATCATCGCAGCTGAAAGTATAGCGGCCATCGGATTAGCCTTGCCGCTTCCGGCAATATCAGGAGCTGAACCGTGTACAGGCTCATACATACCGAAGGCACCTTCAGCCAGGCTTGCTGAAGGCAGCATTCCTATGGAGCCCGTTATCATACTGGCCTCGTCTGACAGTATATCTCCGAAGATGTTGCTGGTAACCAGGACGTCAAACTGTTTAGGGTTATATACCAATTGCATAGCAGCGTTGTCCACATAAAAGTTTTCCAGAGTGACTTCCGGATATTTTTCAGCGACTTCTGCAACGGTTTTTCTCCAAAGCCTTGAACTTTCCAGCACGTTGGCTTTGTCCACGCTGGTAACTTTCTTGTTTCTTTTCATAGCCATGTCAAAAGCTATTTCAGCTACCCTTCGGATTTCCTTTTCCGAATAAAGTTCCACATCATAGGCTGCCTTGCCGTCTTCCGTGTCTTTGATGCCTCTCTCGCCGAAATAAATGCCTCCTGTCAGTTCTCTCACCACCAGCAGGTCAAGGCCGCCTTCCACCTTTTCTTCTTTTAGCGGACAAGCGCCTTTCAATTCATCAAACATGATAGCAGGTCTTAAGTTGGCAAAAAGTCCCAATTCTTTTCTCAGTCTCAGGAGCGCCTTCTCAGGTCTTTCGTCTCCCGGGAGAGTATCCCATTTAGGTCCTCCTACAGCGCCAAGCAGTACTGCGTCTGAGCTTTTGGCAACATCTATCGTCTTTTGAGGAAGACACTCTCCTGCCTGGTCTATGGCAGCTCCTCCTGCCAACACATATTCGTAATCAAATTGATGGTCGAATCGGCGTCCTACAGCGTCAAGTGCCTTTACAGCTTCTCCTGTAACTTCAGGACCTATGCCGTCACCCGGTATGACAGCTATTTTATATTGCATGATTTTTCTCCTTTCAGTCTCCCATTATGCAAAGCTGCAACACAACGGCTTACATAAGCACGCTTATCTGTTTAGGATTATATCCTTCTTCTTCCAAAGCTCTGCAAATAGAATGTTTATGTGCTGTTCCAAACGCTTCTATGGTTATCTTAAGTTCAACTGCAGCAGTACGATTGGTAGATACAAACTGATTGTGCTCCAGTTTGACCACATTGCCCTGGTTCTGTGCTATAACAGAAGCAACTCTTACCAGCTCACCCGGCTTATCAGGCAGCATAACTGAAACGGTGAAGATCCTGTCTCTCTTGATTAGACCAAGCTGAACTACCGATGACATGGTAATTATGTCCATATTGCCTCCGCTTAAAATAGAAACTATCTTCTTACCTTTTACGTTTAAATGTTTCAGAGCCGCTACCGTAAGCAGTCCGGAATTTTCTACTACCAACTTATGATTTTCAACCATATCTAAAAAGGCTACTATCAGCTCATCGTCTTCCACTGTGATTATATCATCAAGGTTTTTCTTTAAGTAAGGGAAAATATTGCTTCCCGGCGTTTTAACAGCAGTGCCGTCGGCTATAGTTGAAACCTTATCTATGGTGGTAACCTTGCCGTTTTTGAAAGATTCCTGGAGGCAATTGGCTCCGGCAGGCTCCACACCTATAACTTTTATCTTTGGATTAAGATATTTAGCCAGCGTTGAAACTCCCGTAGCCAAACCGCCGCCGCCTACCGGTACCAATATGTAATCTACCAAAGGTAATTCCTTAATTATTTCCATGGCAATAGTGCCCTGTCCTGTAGCTACTGCCGGGTCGTCGAAAGGATGTATAAAAGTATATCCTTTTTCTTTTGCCAGATCCTGAGCATACTCAGCAGCTTCATCGTAAACATCTCCATAAAGCACCACTTCTGCTCCGTAACTTTTGGTTCTGTCCACTTTCATTAACGGAGTAGTCGTCGGCATAACAATGGTAGCCTTGCAACCGTAAGCTTTGGCTGCGTAAGCGACTCCCTGGGCATGATTTCCGGCAGATGCGGTTACCAATCCTTTTTCCCTTTCTTCATCTGTAAGCGTACTTATTTTATAGTAAGCTCCCCTAAGCTTATATGCTCCCGTTTTTTGCAGGTTTTCAGGCTTAAGATAAACTTTATTGCCTGTCTGTTCGCTGAAAAAATCACTGTATATGAGTTTTGTTTCTATGGCAACTTTTTGGACGACTTCTGCTGCCTCTTCAAACGCCTTTAGTGTAAGCATCGTAGTTCCTTTCTTTGTCTTTCATTTATTCTTGTCTTATAGAATTGAGGAGGCCTCCCTTTTTAATTATATTATCAATAAACTCAGGGAAAGGCATTGCCTTATATTCTTGTTTTTTTGTAATGTTAGTTATTATTCCTGTTTCAAAGTCCACAGAAACTTCATCACCGTTGTCTATACCATCTGCTGCTTCAGGACATTCCATTATTGCTAATCCTATATTGATAGCATTTCTGTAGAATATCCTGGCAAAGGACTTAGCTATCACACATGAGATACCGCAGGCTTTGATAGCAATAGGCGCGTGTTCTCTGGAGGAACCGCATCCAAAATTGAAACCGCCTACCATTATATCACCATTCTTAACATTTTTAAAGAAGTCTTCATCAATAGGTTCCATACAATGGGATGCCAGCTCTTTGCTGTCTGTGGTGTTCAAATACCTGGCAGGTATGATAATATCGGTATCTATGTTATCTCCATATTTATGTACTGTTCCTTGCGCTTTCATCTACATTACCTCCTTTGGGTCAGTAATCTTTCCTGTCACGGCAGAAGCTGCAGCGACAGCAGGATTGGCCAGATAAACTTCCGACAGCTTATGTCCCATTCTTCCTATAAAGTTCCTGTTGGTGGTAGCTATACATCTTTCATTTTCTGCCAGTATTCCCATATAGCCTCCCAGACAAGGTCCGCATGTAGGCGTTGAAACGGCGCAGCCGGCATCTATGAATATATCAATATATCCTTCCTTAATGCATTCTTTGTAAATCTTCTGGGTAGCAGGTATGACTATGCATCTCACGTCTCTGGCAACTTTCTTGCCTTTGAGGATTTCAGCTGCGGCTTTCATGTCCTCCAAACGTCCGTTGGTACAAGAGCCTATCACTACTTGATCTATCTTCACATCTCCCACCTGATCTATTGTTCTCGTGTTTTCCGGCAGATGCGGAAAGGCCACTGTCGGCTTCAAAGTTGACAAATCTATAGTAACGGTCTGATCATATTGGGCATCCGCGTCAGGTTCGAAAATCTTGTATTCCCTGTCGACTCTGTCTTTCATATATTCTTTAGTTATGTCATCTACCATAAAGATGCCGTTTTTTGCTCCGGCTTCTATGGCCATGTTGGAAATGCAAAGCCTATCGTCCATAGAGAGGGATGAAAGTCCTTCTCCCATGAATTCCAGAGATTTATAAAGCGCTCCGTCGACTCCTATGGTACCTATCAAGTGAAGAATAACATCCTTTCCGGAAACGTACTCATTAAGTTTTCCCTTAAGTTCTATTTTGATAGCTGACGGAACCTTGAACCAAGCTTTGCCGGTAGCCATTCCTGCAGCCATATCGGTGCTTCCTACGCCTGTTGAAAAAGCTCCGAGGGCTCCGTATGTGCATGTATGAGAATCTGCTCCTATTATACATTCTCCGGCCGCCACAAGCCCCATCTCAGGTAGCAGCGCATGTTCTATTCCTACATTGCCCACGTCAAAGAAATTATCTATGTCGAATCTCCTTGCGAAAGTTCTTGTCTGTTTGCACTGCTGTGCTGCTTTTATGTCCTTGTTAGGAGTAAAATGGTCCATAACCAAAGCTATCTTCGATTTATCAAAAACGCTGTCAAAACCTGATTTTTCAAATTCATTTATAGCCACCGGAGAGGTGATGTCATTACCCAGCACCATGTCCAGTTTTGCCTCTATAAGCTGGCCTGCTTTGACTTCCGCAAGTCCCGCATGGTCGGCCAGAATCTTCTGTGTCATCGTCATGCTCATATATGTTACCTCCTTTTTGCTTCATTTTCTGCCAGAGCTCTGTTTATAGCCGACAGCAAAGCATTAATTGAAGCATAGATTATGTCGTTATGGACTCCAACACCCCAATGCATTCCGCCTTTTTTATCTTTGAGAGCTACGTATGCTGCCGCTCTGGAGTTGGACTCAGATTCCAAAGCATGTTCTTCATAAGTGATAAAATCGCAGTCTATGTTGTAAGGTCCTTTTCTCAGGGCATTCATTATGGCGTCCAGACGGCCGTTTCCTACGCCTGAAAGTTCATAAATCTTTCCGCCGGCTTCAGCTACTATATCAGCTTCTATGCCGTTATCTCCAAGGCTTTCAGTTTGAGGCAGCCTCTTAAATGTGGCATCTTTAAGCGTAATCTTGTCTTTTCTGTTGATATATTCTTTTTGAAAAATATCATGAATCTTATCAGCTGTCAGTTCTTTATGATTTACGTCGGAGACATGTTTCATAAGATATCCTATTTCTTCTCTCATAGCCTTAGGTATATTGTAACCGTAATTGGTCTCAAGAACATATGCCACTCCGCCTTTTCCTGACTGACTGTTGATTCTTATAACATCAGCTTCGTATTCTCTGTTGATATCATGCGGGTCGATAGGAATATAAGGCACATTCCATTTGTCCAAATTGAATTCCTCTCTATAATGCATGCCCTTGGCGATAGCATCCTGATGAGAACCTGAAAAAGCAGCGAATACCAGCTTGCCGCCATATGGCTGCCTTGGAGGTACTTTCATATCCGTAAACTTTTCGTACATTTGAACTATATACGGCATATTGCTGAAGTCCAGTTTCGGATCCACTCCATGAGAGAACAAATTCATAGCTACAGTTACTATATCGACATTACCTGTACGTTCTCCGTTGCCGAAGAGGGTCCCCTCTACTCTCTGCCCTCCTGCTAAAAGCCCCAGTTCGCAATCTGCCACAGCAGTTCCTCTGTCGTTATGAGGATGAAGAGATACTATTACGTTTTCTCTATCATGAAGATTATCGGACATGTATTCTATTTGTGAAGCATAAACATGAGGCATCGACATGGACACAGTTGCCGGTAAATTGATTATGACCTGGCGTTTTGGAGTAGGTTTCCATATGTCTATTACCGCGTTGCATATATCCAAAGCAAATTCCATCTCAGTTCCGGTAAAGCTTTCCGGAGAATACTCGAACATGAATTCAGTTTCAGGCATCTTTTCTGCATATTCATTCAAAAGTTTTGCACCGAAAACAGCTATATCCTTGATTTCCTCTTTAGATTTTCTAAATACCTGCTCTCTCTGGGCAACGGAAGTGGAATTGTAAAGGTGCACCACTGCTTTTTTTACGCCTTTGAGGGAATCAAAAGTTTTTTCTATTATATGTTGTCTTGATTGAGTCAGCACTTGAATGGTCACGTCTTCCGGAATCAGGTCTTTTTCTATCAGAGTTCTTAAAAATTCGTATTCCGTTTCTGAAGCTGCAGGAAATCCTACTTCTATCTCTTTAAAGCCAATGTCGCACAGTAGTTTAAAGAATTCCAGCTTCTCCTCTAGGCTCATGGGTACAACCAGCGCCTGATTGCCGTCTCTTAGGTCTACGCTGCACCACATCGGAGCTTTATCCAGATGGTCTTTCTCCACCCATCTGTGGGAAACTACAGGAGGCATAAAATAGCCTACGCTGTATTTGGTATGGTTCTTCATACCTTTAGCTTTTTCTTTAATGTCTGTCGTCATTTCTCTTAAATTCCTTTCTTTATTATAAAAAAGCCTTGCTTCTACCACCAGAATAGAAACAAGGCTAAAATCAGCATTATTTTTTTGTTTACTCGGTTCGGGCAGAATATCAATGCATATTATTTTTTAGGTTTTCTAGCTGTAGACCGAGTAAAATAATGTATGACATTAATATTCTTCTCCCTTCTCAAATATAGTGTTATACTACGCTCTTTTTATAAAAAAGTCAATATGTTTTTTGTAGTTTTTTACAAATATTTTTCTGAATTTTATGTATTTTTTACAATGCATTCAGATTCTGCATATTTTTTCAAAACTCCTTGCTTAACGCCTTTTAAACATGTTATATTATTAACATACAGTATAATATTTATATAGCAACCATTCAAGCGATATTTTAATTTTTAAGAGAGGGGGTTTCGGTTTGCTGTTTAAGTACAAACTAGCTCAGAAATTTCGCGAGTCGGCTGCTTCTGTTTTACCTGTGGCATTGATAGTCGCCATTTTATGCTTTTCTATCGCTCCAACGCCTACAGACTTGATGTTGTCCTTTGTAATAGGCACTGTTTTATTAATCTTAGGTCTTGGTCTGTTTACTTTCGGAGTAGAAAAATCTATGACTCTCATAGGCACTTATACCGGTGCCAAGCTTACAAAATTCAGAAATTTAGGCATTCTTCTCGTAATAAGTTTCATCTTGGGCGTTATAATTACCATTGCAGAACCTGATCTGCAAGTTTTGGCGGATAACACGCCTCACATCAATACAGTAATTCTCATTATTACCGTTTCGGTAGGAGTAGGATTATTCCTCATGCTATGTATGCTGCGCATAATTTTGGGTATACAGCTGCGTTATATATTGTTGTTTTTCTATATAGTTGTCTTTGTTCTGGCTATGTTTTCAGATCCCAACTATATAAGTGTGGCTTTTGACTCCGGTGGGGTTACGACAGGACCCATGACCGTGCCGTTCATCATGGCTATGGGTGTTGGTGTAGCTTCCATACGAAGCGATAAAAATGCTGAAGCTGATAGTTTCGGTTTGGTAGCTCTATGCTCAATCGGACCTATTCTTGCAGTTTTGCTTCTTGGATTTTTTTATGAAGGCGGAGAAGATGCAGTAACCACTTCTATAACAGAATCTTTTCAGGATACAGTTAATTTGAGCTTGGGATATATACATGCTATTCCTGAATATATGTTTGAAGTAGCTATTGCTCTGTCCCCTATAATTATTTTCTTTCTTATATTTCAGTTGGTAGCTTTAAAATTGCGTAAGCTTCCTTTTCTCAGAATAGTTTTAGGTATAGCGTTTACTTACGCAGGCCTGGTTTGCTTTCTTGTAGGTGTAAATGTTGGCTTTCTGCCTCTGGGCACCACGCTGGGCAGCGAATTGGGGACAGGTTGGACCGCATATCTCCTGATTCCTATCGCCGGAATAATCGGTTGGTTCATAGTTTCTGCTGAACCGGCTGTTCATGTGCTCACAAAACAAGTCGAGGAAATCAGTTCAGGCGCCGTTTCGGAAAAAGCCATAAGAATCAGTCTTTCTATTGCCATATCATTGGCTATGATGATAGCAATGTTCCGTGTAATCACAGGTATAAGTATCTTCTATTTTATAATACCGGGATACGCTGTCTCTCTTGCTCTCAGCTTTTTTGTTCCGCAAATGTTTACTGCTATAGCTTTCGACTCCGGCGGAGTTGCATCTGGACCTATGACGGCTACTTTTATGCTTCCTTTCGCTATGGGTGCATGTCAAGCTCTTGATGGCAATATGCTCACTGACGCTTTTGGGCTTGTTGCCATGGTCGCTATGATGCCGCTTATTACAATTCAGATCATGGGAGCAATATACGTATTCAAAAGCCGCAAGCAAGAAGAAATGCAAACTCAGCTTAATGTATTTGACGATACAGAAATCATAGAGCTTTGGGAGGTGAAATAATTGCATTTAAACTGTGTATTTACGATCATTGACAGAAACGAAGCAGAAATTGCCACTTCCGTATATGAAGATACAGATGTTCCTATGATACTGACTTTGTTAGGTAATGACCCCAATGCTGAAGAGCAAATGGACAAATACGGATTTCAATCTGAAGAAAAGGCTGTCATCATTGCTATTGCTAATGATGACAAAACGGCTCAGCTGATAAAAAACGCTAAAAGAAAGCTTTTTATCGGGGCGCCCGGTTATGGTATGGTAATGGCAGTACCGATAAAAAGCGTAGGAGGAGGAAAGACATTGGCATATCTTACAAATAATTCATCATCTGATAAAAAAACACCAAAATTTAAATTCGAATATGAACTTATATTGGTAGTTCTAAATCAAAGTTATATGGACGACGTAATGCAAGTAGCAAGAGCTGCAGGCGCTTCCGGCGGTACTGTACTTCATGCTAAGGGTACAAGCAAAGAGGCTCAAAAGTTTTTCGGCGTATCTTTAGCCAATGAAAAAGAAGTCATAATGATAGTCACCAAGGCTTCGGAAAAGGCAGGTATCATGAAAGCTATTTTAGAGCATACCGGCCCTGAAACTCCTGCCGGAGCCATTACGTTCTCACTGCCTATATCGGCAGCGGCAGGCATCAACGACGCTGTAGCGGATGCTTGATATAAATTCAGCGTGAATCGTACCGCTCGTTTTATCGTTTTATCGGCCCTATCATTTTATCGCCCTATCCCTAAGCCCGGCTTGCCTTTAGACACAACGTTGTAAAATTTAAAAAAATTTAAAATTACGCATGGACATCAATGCCGCGCGAGCCTTCAATCCATGGTACAGACCGGCTCGCGCGACGCACGCTCATCAGACGCCAAGTTGTCCGTGCTTCTCGTAGCTGGAAACACGGCTTACTTTATTGTTATCATCCACGAATACCACTTTGGGCGGATTTTCTTTTATTTCTTCTCCGGACATCAAAGCGTAGCACATTATTATTATCTTATCTCCCTTTTGAACACATCTGGCAGCAGCGCCGTTGAGGCAAATCATTCCGCTGCCTCGCTGGCCTGCAATGGTATAAGTTTCAAAACGCTGTCCATTGTTGATGTCTACAACCTGTACCTTCTCATATTCCAATATTCCTGCTGCCTCAAGCAGCTCTTCATCTATTGTAATGCTTCCCACATAGTCCAACTCTGCTTGAACCACAGTCGCTCTGTGGATTTTTCCTTTAAGCATTTGCAAATACATGTTATTTTTCTTCCCCCTTAAAAATAAAGTTGTCTATCAATCGGGTTTTTCCTATGTATACAGCCATGGCTACCAAAACTTCTCCTATCATCTGCGGCACCGGTTCTATAGTGTTGGCGTCTACTGCCTTAACATAATCTATTTGAGCCAGCGGCTCTTTCGCTATGTGCTCTTTCATAGCAGAGACTATTTTATCAGCATCCGTTTCACCTTCTTCAGCCATCTTAAGTCCCAGAGAGACAGCCTGGCTCAGAACTAAAGCTGCTTTCCTCTCATCTGTGCTGAGATAAGTGTTTCGTGAGCTTTTAGCTAATCCGTCTTCTTCACGAATGATTGGGCAGCCTACTATTTCTATGTCAAAGTTTAAGTCTCTTACCATTCTTTTTATAACTGCCAGCTGTTGTGCGTCCTTCTGTCCGAAATAGGCTCTGTCGGGTCTTACTATGTTGAACAGCTTCGATACTACCGTACACACGCCTCTGAAATGAGTAGGCCTGGTTTTTCCGCAAAGTTCTTCAGTTATGGAGCCTCTCATGTCAACAACGGTTCCTGCATCTTCTTCATACATTTCTTCTACTGACGGATGGAAAATCAGATGAGCGCCTGCCGCTTGGCATAAGGCTGCATCTCTTTCCAGGTCTCTCGGATAGCTTTCCAGGTCTTCTCCCACTCCGAATTGAGTTGGGTTTACGAAATCGCTGACTACTACACGGTCATTTTCCAGGACAGCTCTGTCTATCAGGCTTTTGTGTCCTTCATGCAAAAATCCCATCGTGGGTACAAGGCCTACGGTCAAGCCTTCCTTTCTCCATTCTTTAATCTGCGCTCTCGTTTCTTCTATGGTGGTTGCTATCTTCATGGTATCTGCAATCTTCATTAAAGCGTTCCTCCTAATAAAGTTTTTCTATGATTTGATCGTCTATCTTGAAAGTGTGTTCTTCCGCCGGGAAAGTTCCAGCCTTTACTTCTTCTATATAAGCCTTGAAGCCTTCTCTCATTACGCTTCCCACATCGGCAAAATGTTTAACAAATTTCGGTTTGAAGTCTGAAAACAGCGCGAGCATATCCTGGTACACCAGAACTTGTCCATCGCAGCCGGCTCCTGCGCCGATACCTATAGTAGGGATATTGACAGTTTTTGTTATGAGCTCAGCCAGTTTTGCCGGAACGCATTCAAGGACAACGGCAAAAGCCCCGGCTTCTTCTACGGCTTTAGCCTCTTCTAAAATTCTTCTGGCAGCTTCCTCAGATTTTCCTTGCACTTTGAAGCCGCCAAAAGCATTGACTGACTGAGGTGTCAAGCCTATATGGGCCATCACAGGTATGGAAGCTTCTGTTATAGCTTTAATCTGAGGACAAACTGCTGCTCCTCCTTCCAGCTTAACTGCATTGCATCTGCCTTCCTTCATCAGCCTCCCTGCATTGACTACAGCATCATACACTGAAGCCTGATAACTCATGAAAGGCATGTCGCCTACTACCAATGCGTTTTTTGCCCCTCTGGCCACCGCTGCTGTATGATGAATCATATCTTCCATAGTTACAGATAGCGTATCTTCGTATCCCAGCATTACCATGCCGAGAGAGTCTCCCACCAACAGCATGTTTATGCCTGCTTCGTCCATCAGTTTTGCCGTCGAGTAGTCATATGCCGTAAGCATAGTTATTTTATCACCGTCTTTTTTCTGTTGTCTGGCTGTAGCTACAGTATTTTTCATCTTGTTGTCCTCCCGTTTTTAATATTCTATATAGTTTCGATAATAGTTTCGACAATTATACAATTCGGATAATTTTCTCAAGTGGTTCGTAATCTCTATCAGGATGTTTTTTATGGGCTATTTCTATCAGTCTGTCCGAAAGAAGCCTGTAAATCAGCTCTTGTTTTTCTCCCACATCTTTCAGCGCTCGCAAATGTCCCTCTACCGTAAGCGTATCTCCTCTCTCTACAGGTCCGGTCAAGGCCTTTTCAGGCCCCAGCATTGCCACGCTTCTGGCATTGCCCTCCAAAAGAGGTGCCAAAGCCTCCTTTGCCTCTTCTCTTTGAAATCCACATTCTATAAGCATCGATATCCCCAGATCCGCCAAAGCTGCTATATGATTGCTCACAGTGACGGCGGCGCAGTGATACAGGCTTTTTTTGTCTTTTGATATAACTATCACCTTATTGCCGAAAGATTGAAAAAGTTCTTTCATTTGTTTCAAGTGGTTATCACTGCCTTCCATGGAAAAATAAGCCTTTTCCAGTTCTTTATACGACTTTTCCTTATCGTTTATGGCATATATAGGGTGTATCGAATACGCTGACGCGCCTTTTTCTTCTGCATCAAAAAAAACGGTCGATGAAATCGAACCGCTGCAATGACATATATTCTTATCTTTTATTGGCAGATTACGCAATTCCTCCCACACTGTCCCTATAGCCCCGTCGGGTACGGTTATGAAAAGTGTGTCGCTGTCGTTAACTATATCAGCTAAGTTTTCGTAACTTTTGGTATCTGTAAATTCTGCCGCTTCTATGGCGGAACGGCTGCTCCTGCTGTAATATCCCGTAAGTTCCGTCCCTCTCTCTTTCAGATACTTTCCCAATGAAAAGCCGACTTTGCCGGCTCCTATAAATCCTGCCTTCATACTCATCACCTCTTTCTTGAGCGCTCTCCTTGAGCCAAACCGTTTCTCAAGCAATACACAGCATGACGGTATAAAGCGTATCTCTGTGCCAGTGCCACTCCTAAGCGCGGATGCAGCCTCGCGATTTCCAATAAAAAATATACAAATTATGTGGTACAGCTTGTTCAAAATGCCATCCACCAATTAATATAGCATTTTAGCAGAGATTTGTACAGGGAAATTTTATACTCACCTTCCGGCTTACTATTTAAAAGGCACTTGTTAATATTAAATGCATTTCACTTATATTTTTCGCATATCTTTATTGAAGACTTATATATATCATACTTACGCCCCGGGAGCCCCCTTATGAAAAAAATCAAAAAACTATCGATACTTTTTCTTGTCGTCTTCATTCTCTCATCTTCAATCTCCGTATTCGCCATAACAAGACCGTCATCTCTTGGCGGTTACGACGGAAACGCGCTGCGAGCTGTAGCTCTGTCTCAGGTAGGCAATTCAGGAGGCGAAAAATACTGGAAATGGTGCGGTTTTGAAACACGCGTAGACTGGTGCGCCTGTTTTGTTTCTTGGTGCCTTGCAAACTGCTATGGCAAGGACTCTGTCTCGCCTGCCTCTTTACAGCTCGAATCTCCGTCGCCTGCTTATCCCGCTTTTTCCTCTTGTGCTGAATTCATCAGCTGGTTTAAAAGCAACCGTCTCTGGTATGGAACTTCTGTAGAGCCGTTGCCCGGAATGATAATTTTTTTCGACTGGGAAGGTGACGGTACTGCCGACCATATGGGTATTGTAAACAAAATCGAAGACCGGCAGATATACGTTATAGAAGGCAACAGCGGCAATCAATGCGCAATAAACAACTATGACATTGATTCCCCGGTCATATTCGGGTACGGAGCGGCTTGGCAGGATATCATAGGCAAATAGCCATGCAGCGATTATGCTGTTGTCTGCAAAGCTCAGTCCTGCACCAGGCCGAGCTTTACGGAAATGATATTGGAAATTTTAATATCCGTATCTTCTACTCGGATGATGCGGGAAATCTTGTCTAACCTTTTCACTCTGCCTAAAACGGTTACGTATTCTCCGAAATGATAATATTCCACCTCTACCATAGAACCCACTTCTATATCCGCAATCCGTCTGTTCAGTTCTTCTACCTCATCATCCAAAAGCTCTTTTGGAGCACATAATACTTTTTCTGCCTTTTCCAGCTCTTCTGCCAATCCTTTGAGCGCTGAAAAAGGCATGAATTGCTTAGCTCTTTCGGAACGTCTCATGGCGACGTTTCTTTGTTGTTGCCGGCTCACGCTTTATGACCTCCTATCTGTTGATTTCTTTGGATAGCTGTGGCGCCCTCTTCCAAACTCATAGCTCTGAATAAAGCATTCTTTCCAAATTTGTGTTTTATATTTGATATGCTTTTGGACAGCTCCTTATCCTTTTCCAGTTCTGCGGCATCGTGCAAAAAGTCCAATTGAACGCTGCTATCACATATCAGGCCGTTAAAAGAAATATTTATGCGCTTTACAAAGCAGGTATCATCTATTATTTTTTCATAGAGTTCAACTGCGCTTTTTATGATTACGCTGTACGAACCGGTATGAAAAGGCAGCGATATGCTTCCGTTAGCGGAAGAACTGGACGTACGAAAGTTTTGTCGCTCCGCAACCATTCCTGAAAGCTCATCCTTCTTTGAATACCCTATCCATATGCTGATAGAATCGGTTAAAACTTCCTTTTCTGAAAGCTCTGCACACAAGCTTTCTACCATTTCTTTCAATATAAGGCGTGCTTTGCAACAGTCGTAAGGCTTTGAAAGAACCTGCCCTGACGTAATACTCCTGACCTTTGGCACATAAGTTTTTATATCTTCCATGGTAACAGTCTCCCTCCCCCACGCGTGGTCTATCAAAAGCTCCGCGTCTATGCCGAAATTTCGATATATCAACTTTTCATCAGCCTGAGCCAACTGCCCCATGGTGCTGATTCCATATTTGGCAAGTCTGTCCGCAGTGCCTCTTCCTATACGCCAAAAATCCGTTATCGGTTTATGATCCCATAAAATCTCCCTATAAGTTTTCTCATTGAGCACAGCTATGCCGTCTTTTGACTTTTTTGCTTCTATGTCAAGAGCAATCTTGGCCAGATACAAGTTGGTTCCTATTCCACACGCCGCAGTAATCCCTGTAGATTCAAAAATATCTTTAAGGATTGCCTTTACCATAGCTTCTGCATCTCGGCCGTACATCCCCAGATAACGGCTGGCATCTATAAACACTTCGTCTATGGAATATACGTGTATGTCATCTTTGCTGAAATATTTAAGATATATCTTGTATATTCTGGCCGAGTATTTGATATAGAGTTTCATCCTGGGTACAGCTTTTATATATTCAATAGTCGGCGGAATCTGAAAAATACGGCACCTGTTTTTTACGCCCATTTTTTTCAAAGTCGGGGTTACAGCCAAACATATCGTGTTATCTCCCCTTTCCGGATCAGCTACTACCAGTTTCGCCTTAAGAGGATCAAGGCCCCGCTCCACGCATTCTACAGAAGCATAGAATGATTTCAAGTCTATACACAAATAGCAACTTTCGTTCACCGCCGTCATCTCCAATCTGTTTTTTGTAAGTATAAGTTAATTATATAAGAACATACGTTCTTTTTCAACAGGAAAAATTTTTCCCTTTTGCTAATTTTTTGTTAATTTTTTAATTTCTAAGCTTGAATAAAAATTTAAAGAGTATATAATAGTCTGAATAAAGGAGGTATTGATTATGGCAAAAAGTTTAGCACATATCGCAGAAAGAAAAGCTTTCGGAATGGCTTTAAATTCACTGATCGACAAGGGACGAAAGGGTACTTTTTCTGATGAGGCTTTAGCTTTAATTGACCGTATAGAAAAGATCCTAGGGGACTCCTGGCAAAGCTCTTCCTATGAAATGCTGAGAAATATCGCAAAGTCTCCCGATAGTAAATGGGCGCACTTTGCAGATAGAATCGTCAGAGAGGTGGATCCTCATATTCTTAAAACATTTCTGCTGAATGCCGGATTTGAAGCCGGTTTCCGCGGTTTTAAGACTTCTACAGCCATGAAGAAAAAATATGACTGTAATATTCCATGGATAATACTTATGGACCCTACGACAGCGTGCAACATGCACTGCACAGGCTGCTGGGCTGCCGAATACGGCAACAAGCTGAATCTTTCCTATGAAGTTATGGATAAGATAATAACAGAGGGGAAAGAGCTTGGTATATATGCTTATCTTTTCACCGGCGGAGAACCTTTAATCCGCAAAGATGATATAATCAAGCTATGTGAAAAGCACAACGATGTAGCTTTCCACGCTTTTACCAACGGAACTCTCATCGACCAAAAATTCTGTGACGATTTGCTCAGAGTTGGTAATTTCTTCGTATCGGTAAGTATCGAGGGTTTCGAAGAAAGCAATGACGGCAGACGCGGTCAGGGGCATTATCATAAAGCGCTTGAAGCAATGGATCTTATGCACAAGAACCACATTCCTTTCGGCGTATCCATCTGCTATACAAGCAAGAACTATCTGACGGTCACCAGTGACGAATTCTTAGATATGCTTATAGATAAAGGCTGCGTATTCGCCTGGTATTTCCATTACATGCCTGTAGGTGTCAACGCCAGCACTGAGCTGTTGCTCACTCCTGAGCAAAGAACATACATGTATCACAAAATTCGTGAAATCCGCGGTCTTGAAGGTGGAAAAGAATTGTTCGCTATAGATTTCCAAAACGATGGAGAGTTTGTTCACGGTTGTATAGCCGGTGGAGAAAGATATTGCCATATAAACGCCAATGGTGATGTAGAACCTTGCGTTTTCATTCATTATTCAGGAGCCAACATCAAAGAGCAATCTCTTCTCGATTGTCTCAGACAACCTCTGTTTCTGGCTTACAAGGAGGGACAACCGTTCAACGACAATATGCTCAGACCTTGTCCTATGTTGGAGAATCCTGAAAAACTCCAGGAACTTGTTAAAGCTACAGGAGCAAAATCCACAGATTTGGAAGCTCCTGAATCTTGTGAACACCTCTGCGGTAAATGCGTTCAATATGCAAAAGATTGGGCGCCTGTAGCTGATAAGCTTTGGAAAGAAAGCCACGGAGAATAATAAAAAAATGTCCTTAACATGGTTGTTAAATCATGTCAGGGACATTTTTTATATATTAAATTTTTTATCAATTATCAGACATTGCTGTCAAAGCGGAGTCTCTTTTTATGGTTTTAACGCCAAACACAAAATAAACGATGTGGCATATCCATATAAAAGCCAATATGATACTCGGGATCAGAATATTTGCCCTCATCATCATGAAAAATCCAAGCCCCATAAGTAATGTAACAGGTATGATAATACTTACTTTGGTCTGCACAGTCATGCCTTTTTTCTTGACAAACGAATCCAAGTGTTTTTTATAAAGTTTAGTATTAATAAACCAGTTATGAAGCCGTTGGGATGACTTAGCAAAGCAAAACACTGTAACTAAAAAAAATGGTACTGTGGGTAAAATGGGAAGAACAACTCCCACACATCCCAACGCCATGAAGATAAACCCTAAAACCAAAAAAACAATCCGTTTTAATTTCATCTTTTACCTCCTAATTTTCTGTCTTCAGCTCATGCGCCCATGTTCTACAGAATACACTTTATCTGCAATTTTCATGGTAGATTGTCTATGCGACACAAGCACCACCGTTTTTCCATCACGTTCTTTGTCAAGAGATTTTAATATCACAGCTTCATTAAGGCTGTCTAAATTACTGGTCGGCTCATCAAGCAGTATAAACTTGGCTCCATGCAGAAAAGCCCTTGCTAGTCCAATACGTTGTCGTTCCCCGCCTGAAAGAGATTCGCCCAATTCTCCTACTGGCGTATCATATCCTTCAGGCAATGTTATTATAAAATCGTGAATTGACGCTTTTCTGCAGGCATCCATAATCTCTTCCTCTGTGGCAGTCAATTTGGCTATACGTATGTTATTCTTTATACTGTCATGAAAAAGATGTGTATCTTGAGTAACAAAGCTTTCCATATCTCTAAGATTATCAGTATTAATATCATTAACTTCGTTTCCTGATATTTTAATGCTGCCCTGTTGAATATCCCAAAATCTCATAAAAAGTTTAAGCAATGTAGACTTTCCACTGCCACTCTTGCCTATCAACCCCACAATAGAGTTCGGCGGAAAATAAACAGAAACATCTGAAAGAACCGGCGCCTCATTTTCATCATAAGAAAAAGTTACATTAGCAGCTTCCGCATCTAAAAATTCCACTTTCGGCTTTCCCACAACTTCACTTACTACAGGCGTGTCATCCAAAATATCCAAAACTCTATTGCCGGCAGCAAAAGTATTTTGAAGAGTACTTCCCAAATTGGCCAAAGCAATCACAGGTCCAAAAGATGAAAATAAAGTCAGCACAGATATAAGCATACCATCAAATTCTATCGAGCCCATTTGAAAGAGCACAGCAGACAGGAACAGCATGGCAGCATCAAAAATCAATACTGTAACATTAGTAACAGCTCCGTTCCGTCCTGCTATATATTTGATTTTTTCTTCATCATTTTCCAGTTGACCCATTCTACTCTTCATTTCATTCAACCTGTTTTCTCCTTGATCGTACTGGAGTATCTCAGCTAATCCTCTCAGGCTGTCCAGTACAAAAGCTGACAGTTCGCCTGATTTGTTTCTAAAGGTCAATCCTATATCGCCACTTAATTTAGAAGTGGCCATCGGAATCGCTATGCCGACTGTAATATAGGATGCCAAAGCAAGAAGTCCAAGTATCCAATGGTAAGACCATATGATAAAACTCATAACCCCAGTGAACAAAAATGCTATTGCAGCCGGTGATACGGTATGAGCATAGAAAACTTCCAATAGCTCAATATCTGAAGTTATAACAGAAATCAAATCACCCTTGTCCCTAACTTCCAGCTTGGCCGGGCATAGTCTACGCAGTGCGCCGAACACCTTATCCCTGATAAGAGCCAAGAGTTTAAATGCAATAAAATGATTGCATGCTTGCTCAGCGTATCTTAAAATCCCTCGCATGACAGCACACAATGCTATCAATCCAAACAGACATCTAAGGCTCAATATGTCATAAATATGCAAGGCTTCCAGCACTGCATATCCACCGAGTACAGTTATAAAAGTAGCGCACAGATGACCTAAAAATCCCATGACGACGGCCAGCATCATGAAACCAGCAAGAGGCTTTACAAGTCCTATAAGCCTAAACATCACCATAAATCCGCTTCTACTGTGAGTATCTGTCCTGAAATCACTCTTTTTCATGATGAATCACCTCTATTTTTTCATAAGCCTCTAATTCTTGTTGAAAATCCCACATTTTTTTATACAAACCCGATTCATTGAGCAGATCGTCATGATTGCCCGATTCGGCCACAATACCGTCATTTAACACATAAATATTGTCTGCCTTTGATACATTGGCCAACCTATGTGAAATCAATATGACAGTCTTGGTGGCAGCAAGGCTATGTATCTGTTCCATTATGTCATTTTCACTTTCAACATCTATATTGGAAGTCGCCTCATCAAAGATATACACGGGGCTATCGTGCAAAAGCGCGCGGGCAAGCGCTAAACGCTGACGTTGACCTCCCGATAAATTAGCAGCTTTTTCCTCCACAAAAGTCTCAAGACCTTGCTCAGCTCTTAAAAAATCAGCCAATTTGACTTGTTCTAACGCTCTCCACATGTCCTTATCAGAAGCATATTGATCGCCTATAAGTAAGTTCTCCTTTACGGTCCCTTTAAAGATATAGCTTTGATGACTTACATAAGTTATATTTTCAAGCAGTGATCTTTCATCTATATCTCTTAAATTTGTATCCCCTATGGTTACCGTCCCCTTGTAGCCTTTGTTCTCATTCATCAAAATAGAGGCAACAGTTGACTTCCCGCAGCCGCTTTCGCCTACTATACAAGTAAATTCCCCCTGCTTAAAACTGATATCGATGCCTTGCAAAACCTGGCGAGAAGGTTCATAACCGAACCAAATATCTGACAAATTGATATCGTACGTTAAAGGAAAAGTTTTAAAAGCGCTTTTCTTTTCTTCCGGTATGTCCAAAAGGTTAAAAATCTTGTCACTGGCAGCCATTCCATTCATGGCTATATGGAAAAAGCTCCCCAACTGCCGCATAGGCAAGAAGAAATCTGCAGCCAATAAAATGATAAGCAGACCTCCTGAAAGAGATATATCGCCTGCTTTATATTGAATCACCGATAAGATGATTCCAAGAGCAGCGCCTCCATAAGCGATTAAATCCATAATTGCTATGGAATTAAGCTGCATTACAAGTACTTTCATGGTAATCTTGCGGAATTTCTCCGCCTCTTGATTCATCTCATCATTTTTAAAGCTATCTGCTTTGTATATCTTTAAAGTCGTAAGTCCCTGCAAATTTTCAAGGAATGTATCCCCTAAGACAGTATACTGACCCCAATATTTGCTTAACAGCTTTTTAGCCCATGTCTGAACTGCGGCTATAGCAACAGGTATTAATGGTACACATATTAACAAACAAATGGCTATGAGAATGTTAACGAAGCACAAGGCAGAAAATAAAGTAATTGGTGCAAGCATAGAATAGAAAAACTGCGGAAGGTATGAGCCAAAATAAATTTCAAGCTGCTCGACTCCTTCTACTGCCACCTGAACTACTTCGCTGGTCTTTACGTGTTCATTATATGAATGTCCAAGGCTAAGCAATTTCTTGTATATACATTCTCTCAATTTCTCCTTTACCATTTTAGACGACAGATAGCTCATTTTAGCGGAGCTGACAGTACATACAAATCGAATAACCAAAGCTGCAACTACTATTGCTATAGTTTTCCATAACTCATCAGGCTCAATACTTCTTAACAGCAAAGCTTCTATCATACCAGTTATGCTCATCATCATGGCAATGTTAGCCAAAAGCCCGCACCATTGCAATATAACGTTTCCGGCAATATATTTTTTGCTTCCTGCGACTGTAGTTATAAGTCTTTTATTTATCATCATTATTTAATCCGCCTTTTACTGATTTTATTATCATCATCCTTTATCTGCTTCTTTTGAATTTTCACATAAATATTTTTCGTCATATGCTGCTACACCGGAATCACGAAGGGTCTTTCGTCTATCTTTCTAATATCAAGTTCAACGTCATATACTTGGCGTACCAGTTCTGTCGTTATAATTTCTTCAGGTAATCCCTGGGCAAGCATCCTGCCATCTTTCATAGCAACTATTTCGTCACTGTAATATAAGGATTGATTTATATCATGAAGTACCATAACTATAGTTAGGCCATATTGATGATTCAGCTGTCTAATTAGCTTTAAAATTTGTAATTGATAACGAATATCCAAATATGTAGTCGGTTCATCGAGAAACAGCACTTTGGTATCTTGTGCTAAAGCCATAGCTATCCAAACTCTTTGCATTTGTCCACCGGAAAGTTCTGAAACAGGTTTGTCCTTATGCTTGAAAGTATTAGTCACTTCTAAAGCCCATCGCACTTTTTCTTCATCTTCATCAGCATTGTTGGCAATTCCCATAGTGTGATAAGGACTCCGCCCATAGCTGACTAGCTTTTCAACTGACAAATCTGCGGGAGCCGTATTATATTGGTGAACGATGGAAACTTCTTTTGCAAACTCTTTAAGTTTTATATGGAAAATATCTTTTCCTTGCAAAAGCACCTCTCCGCTGTCAGGCCGCAAATTCTTAGTCATCAATCCGAAAAGTGTCGATTTGCCGCAGCCATTGGCTCCGATAAGCGTAGTAATGGCGCCATGCTTAATTTTCAAGTCGAAGTCTTTCAGTATTTTTTGATTGCCATAAGAAAAGGAAAGATTTTTGACAGTGAATATACTATTGTCCATAGCTTTGTCTTGACCTCCTTAGCAGCAGAATGAAGAACGGTCCTCCGATCACCGACATGATTACAGAAGCGCTTATCTCGTAAGGCGCCGCTATGGTACGTCCGGCCGTATCTGCCAGTAACAACACAAAAGCGCCTAAAACCATGGTATACGGTACCAATACTTTATGATTGCTCCCCACCAATAGCCTGGCTATGTGAGGTACTATGAGACCCAAAAAACTTATAGGCCCTATGATCGCAGTGGCTATGCTTGCCAGCAACACGCCGATAGTCGAAATTATTACACGGCTTCTGGTTACATTTACTCCTAAGGATCTGGCAGTCTTATCTTCCAAAGCTAAAAGATTGCATTGGCCAAGAACAAAAACAGAGGTGCAAAGGCCGATAAGGACATAGATCAAAAGAGTCTGAAAATCATCCCAAGTTTTCATAGTTATATTAGCGTTAACAATGCTGGCAACGCCGGAGTAATTGCTGCCCGTACCTGAGTTAAAAGCGCTCATCAATCCTGTGAACATGGCATTAACTGCTACTCCAACCAGAATAATACGCATTGGGCTCAAGCCACCTTTCCATGACAAAGAATACACCAGTACAAAGGCTATCATTCCGCCAGCAAATGCAAACAACGGCGTAAAAAAATATAGAGTAGGGAAAAATGCTGTAATAAGTACAGCTGTTAAGCTTGCGCCTGAGCTTATTCCAATAATCCCCGGATCGGCCAGAGGATTTTTCATCACAGCTTGCAAAAGTACACCTGAAACAGCAATGGCAGCGCCTCCGAAGACAGCGATAAAAATCCTAGGAAAACGCAAGTCATAAATTGTAGCTACGTCCTCATTGTATTTAATAAACAATCCTTTTAACAGCTCCATAGGTGTCACCTTTAAACTACCTGTATTAACAGCCAGCAAAAATAACATAATAAGTCCTAGAGCAGTGATTACAAAGGAAAGTATCTTTTTTCTCTTGCTTACCAATGGCTACCTCCTTAAAACGACTTTTATTCATCACCATAAAGCATAGGCTGCAGCTGTTCTAATGCTTGTGCGTAATTAAAATTAGCGCTCATATTGAAAAGCGATGAATCTAGATCATACACTCTTCCTTCCTGCACTGCTTCGAAATGCTTCCATATATCGTTGGTTTCAAATTCCTTAGCAAACATTTCTCTTGCCATATCTGGCAGTCCATGCGCAGCCCTCAAAATGACATCCGGCTCTTTAGTCTTAATATCCTCGGTATTGGCAAATAAGAATTCTTCTCCTTCACCATCTCCGTAAACATTAGTTCCTCCGGCCAATTTTACAAGGCTGCCTACATAGCTGTTATCAGTAGCCACTATATAAGATCCCGGCAATCCCATCAGAACCAAAACCTTGGGAGATTCCTTGCCTTCATTCTTGCTTCTATATTCGTCCATAAAAGCGTTATACTCATCCACAAGAGCTTGTGCTTCTTCTTCACGTCCGAACTTTTCTCCCAAATCGGAAATTGAAGCATACATGCCCTCTACGCTTCTCAAATTTAAAAACAAAGAATTGATTCCTATGGAGCCATATTTAGGCTGGAGATCACTCTGCAAAGTATTAGGCGATAATACATAATCCGGATCTAATGATTTAATTATCTCCAAATCCGGATTCATAGCCATGCCCACAGTTAAAATGCCTTCATACCTTGCCGGTATGGAACTATTAGTCTCACATACGCCTACAAGATCAAGATTTAATTTATCACATATGTTTGCAACAGCAGGAGAAGTTGCAATAAGCCGCACATTCTCCGACGATGAAACCTGCGCATCAACTTCTGCATTTTCCTCTGGATGTTGATTAACACAGCTCGTCATGGAGAACATTAAAAGTAACATGAAAACAAATAATAAAACCGTTTTAAGCTTCATACTTGCTCCTCCTTGCTTAGTTTCTTTTCTTAAAGACAAAATACCATATGCATGCTCCGGCAACGGCTAAAATAACTGCACCGCCTAATATCCACCATAGAATTGTGCTGTTGCTGTTTGAACTGTGGTCATTTTCTTCATTGGTCTCAGTTGCATCCACTTTGTTCCCTGATTCATCAAACTCCTCAAGACCTTCCGTGCTTTCATTGCTATCTTCATCGTTTAAAGCTTCTCCGCTGTCAACATTTTGTTCATTTGCGTTTAAATCGTCAGTATTATTATCTTCGGAAGTGGATGCTGCCGGCTGCTCTGCTTGCGACGGAGCATCAGATAAAACTTCTGTTTGTTCTGCTTTAACACTGGCAACAAAGTCGCCTGAGCCTGATTTTAAATTATCTACAGTTATATAGAAGACTACTTCTCTGCCCATAGGTATGACATACATATTGCAACGAATAACACAATTCTCATTTGGTACTTTCATACGAAAATCAGTAGTGTTGGCAGTAAAATCCTCCTGCATTATATCTGCAGAAACAGACGAAAACTTCCCATTTCTTGAACTATCTACCTGAAACTTAGGGCTCTCAATATTATCCATTAAGTTGAGTCGTATTGTTACCCATGTATTGCCTGAAGAGTCTATCTCTACAAGAGCACTTTTATTTAAAGCGCTTTCTGTCATAGATTGACCAAGGACATAAGAACCTTCCCCTCCCGAATCCTCAATCACACCAGTAGATGGATGCCTATAATGAGAAGTGGCTGTAGCAGTATATACGCCGCTGGAAGCGGCTTGAACCGGTATAGCAGCAATACCCGCCAAAATGGCGAGTATTACTACCATACTGCACACTATTCGTTTGATGAATTTTGCAGCATGTATCATCTTTTTATTTCTCCTTTCCGCTAAACTTGTGCATTTTTAGTTTTTCTAACTGCAATAGTTACTCCAGTCATTGCAGCAGCCGCTAATGCAAGAATTAACAGCGGTATAAAGTCTGTCACATCTCCTGTCTTAGGGATATCTGCTGAATTTTCAGCATCAGTTATCGTGCTGCCTTTTTCTACCATAGAATAGATCCCTGACGTTCTGGTAATAACCGTGTAATAGTTGTCCTCCACGTCGCCTCTCATAAGGATCTTGTTGCCATCGTCCATACGATAAACTGCCAAGCTGTCAGCATCATACCCTGCAGTTATAGGGAATTTTATAGTGACCACTCCATTGGCATCCACTTTATTTCCATCGGCATCAAGAAATTCTATATTATAAAGTTTGAATTTTTTTCCTACCTCATTCAAAGAAGATGCCGCTTGGTCGTAATCAGCTCCGGAAGTTATTTCATTAATAACAATCTGAACGCCCTCTTCAAACACGCCTTTATCCGCAGATACCCTTACTCCTGTTTCTGGGTCAGCGTAATTTACTGCCGGAGACTGTTCAACAGGTTCATCGTTATCAAACGCCGGATCATCTTCTGTAGTCTCTTTTAACGTAGACCAATCAAGCTGAAGCAGTACATCCTGATCTCCGGTGCCGTCTGAAATATCCTCCATTACCGGTACGAATACATGCAATGGCACATATCCGTTCTCATCATTTAAAGCATCTTGTACCAATGGAAATTTTATCTGGTCAGGGTAAAGCTTCCCTTCGTAAATTCCCCCTTGTTGATTAAATTCATCTTTTACATCACTGCCATCAGCATTTTTTTGTGTAGAAAGCACTTGAGCTGCTTTCGTGACCCCTTCAATAGAGCCATATTGTCCATACTTATAGCCAGCATCATAATATGAAAGTTCTGCCAGATATCCGAATTTGTTCAAATAAGCCAGCCCGTGGAAGTCCATGGTAAGATAGTATTTGCCATCTTCTACTGTCAATTTGACAGTATGGTTTATTGCGTCGTTAGCCATAGATTTTTCTTGGCGATTAGTCTTTATCATTTCGCCGTATATGGAATATACACCGTCAGCCAACGAAAATCTGTCTAATACTTGTTCATCGCTTTCTGACGGATCTTCAGACGGCTCTGTAGTTTCGGTGCGTTCTACCAAAGCATCCATAGCCTTCTGCAGCTCATTGATTGCCTCAGTCACATCAGCAACTCCTGCATCATCATCAGCCATAACTTCCTTTGCCACAGCTAATTTTTCTTCAAAATCTTTCCAGCTGGCATCTGTGTAGTCAGACGCTTTTTTAATTTCTGCTTCAGAAATCAAGGTCTCAAGCGATGATTTGTCTCCTTTCTCTTCCAAAGAGTTCATAGCGTCAACAAGTTCTTCTGCCATCTGCTTATTTTCATCGTCGTTAAACTGTTTAAGATTCAGCACCGGCACTGGATTAAAACCCGTCGGAACTTCTATTTGCTGCGATGGCCATACATTAGACAGTGTCTTTTCAATTTCGGCTATCACAGATTGCAAAGCATTGTATGACTCATCAGTATAATTTCCCTTTTCTATCTGAGTGGCTAAGTACAGCTGATATTGAACATTCTCCTCAGGGTTTTCCACTTTTTCAAGGGAGGTCCAATCCACTTGCAATCTTGCATATTGTTCGCCAGTATATGTAGCAATGCTAAACATTACCGGCACGAAAACAGAGACATAAGCTGCATGTTCCCATGTATATTCTGCAGCCGTAACAGGCTCATCGCCTTCCCCAATCATTATCGGCGTGGCATCAGCTGTCAATATGTGAGGATATGCTTTGTTAGTGACATCTACCAGGTACGCTTCATGGCCATAACCGTCTGGCCTCATGTGAGCGATAGGATCGGTGCCATCTATGGCAAACTCCGAATCAGGGTCGTTAAACTGGTCAAATACCACCTTTCCGTCTTGTGTCCTATGTTCCGCCAAAACTGTAGCTTGAGTATAAGTGCTGCTCTCCTCCACAGGAGCCAAATTAAACAAGTTAGTATTTATAGAATTAAGCTCTAAAAGGAATCCATAAAACGAAAGATATCCCATAGGCATATACTCTAATATCGCTGTCGCTTTTCCATCTTTCACCACTATAAGCGGTTTAAAGCCAACATCGCCAGTCTGTTTAGCTTCATAGCTGCTACTTCCTCTTAATGCAGTATTGCCCATGGAGACCGTATCTCTTGTAGCATTCATTAATTCGACATCTGCATAGTAAACGCCGTCTTCTGCCGGTACAGAAAGTTGTTTTACTGGAACTCCTGACGACTTTACACTTGCCTTCGCATTCAATGCAAAACTATTTGATAAGCTCATACCAATTAGCAAGGTAAAAATCATCAATACTGCAAAGCTTCGTTTGATAAGCGCATGCTTTGTTTTCATTTTTTAACCCTCCGTTTCTTTTTTCATTACCACGAAATAAAGACATCTTTAGTTAGTTATAACTAACTATTTTAGACAACTTTGTTTCAATTATGGCATTACGGTGCTCTGCTTACATTGACCATTGATTCCTCCTTTTTACATAAACTCTTTATTGGCCAGAAGACCAAACTTTTCGTTCACTCTTCTGATGTAATGTTGTAATATCGAGTTAGTTTAGTCTAACATAACAGTTTATTTTTCTTCAGTCAATACAAATTTTGAACCAAAGCAGGTACAGCCAGTTATTTCTATCATCAAAGATCACAATATATTTCTCTATTTTTAATGATTGCATGTTTTGTACCATCATTGGTTCAAAAAATTTTATGAATTTTTGTTTTCTAAACCTAGTAAACAAAGATAGTAAAGACAGCTGTACTTTCAGGCATATGCATATCACCCACACTGCACTGCATACGTAAGCATACACTGCCATGAAGTAAAGTGTCCCGGCCTCTGCCCATAGAAATAAAAGTCAATGAATTTATCGGGAAATATACATATCTTCCTTCGATACCTGCATTATTAAATTGACCATTTTCCCAATATTGCATCTTATGAACACGACCTTCCATCCTTCGTCCATCAGATGCAGACTGTGCCGATACAGTTTTTATCATAAGGTATATCATACCTTCTTGGTCTTTGACTATCAGTTGACAGGGATGCTCAAAACCGATATTCCCCATAGAAATATTATTTTGATTTTTTATCTGATTTCGATATATAGTAAATGGGAAAAAATAACTTCCGTCTCTTAACGACGTGCACAATTCACCGCCATTAAAATTTTGCCGCCCTGAAAAAAGTTCCTTGAGTCTCATCCTATATTCTTGTTCCTCTAATCTATGCATAAACTCATCTGAAAGTCCTGCGCTAATAATTGCCATAGAATCTTTTTTTGCTTGGACAGGAGAAATGTCTAAATATTGTAGATATTGCTCCATTATCCTACGCTGATACTGAAATTTTTTAGCAACTTTTATTCCCGCTGATGTAAGTATAGATTTTCTTCCTGCTATTCTCTTCATCAACGCCATTTTATCAAGACTATCTAAAATGTGAGTCATGCTAGATTTAGGTCTATTCATATATCGTGCAGCATCAGAAATAGTTTTTTTATTTGGCTCCGCTTCCAAATAGTATAACAAAAGCTGTATTTGGCTAGCTGAAAGCATTTCAGACATAGAAAAATCCTCCTCGTTTAGCTTCAATGAAATTAATTATAAAGGAATATATGCGTTTAGTTAGTTAACACTAACCCCATCAGAAATATTACCCAAAAGACTTCCACTTGTCAAGCAAATTTATCTATGCTTATTTGATACTTGCTTCAATGTTACTACTCCATAGACAAGTGCTCCTATATTTCCTGCAATCATATCAGTAACCGTATCAACCATGCCTCTTTGCATTCCGCCGCCTGCAATTTTATCAGCCAGGAACTCAAAAATCTCCCATAGCCCGGCTCCCCCGCTGGAAAACATACACGCTGTAAAAATCATGGGAATAACAAAAGGTTTCAAGTCTTCCACCTTAGAAGTCCGCTTTAACAGCTTTTCTATTATAAACATGCCAAATGCAGCCAACAAAAATCCGCTTATAAAATGAACAATTTTATCATAAGGGTCTACGAATCTATATAAATCGATTATAGAGCCAAGAGGCGACGCCATAAAGATAAATACCAATCCGCTGTAAAACAAAGTGTCGTCTACTTTTATTATTTTCGTTACGATTACCATAATCACTATTGAAACAAAAGCCCCTGCTACATTAGCAGCAGGAGGATTTATCCCAATCGCATATGCTATTACAACTGCTGCCGCTGTAGCAGCTGTCAATATTATTATTCCGGTTGTTCTGCCTTTCATATCATAACCATACCTAAGTCGTCAAAATTTAAAATCATTCACACAAAAAAACGGTACCTTCTGCTTTTCCATCCATCGCAAGAGTAATAATGTCTTTTTTCTTGCCGTTAAGCAATATGGTAGATACACCAGCCTGGCAGGCTCTTCTAGCTGCTTCTATCTTGGTATTTATCCCGCCTGTGCCAAAAGAACTTTTTCCCTTAGTATCTATTTTTGCCATAAGCTTATCTATGTTGTCTATCTCATGCAGCAGTTTGGCATCTTGATTTATTTTAGGATTTTTATCGAACACACCGTCTATGTCGCTGAGCATGATAAGTGTATCAGCTGACCACAAGGATGCAGTCAGTGCACTTAGTTTATCGTTATCTCCAATCTGAAATTCTTCAGTACTCACAGTATCGTTTTCATTCACTATAGGAACCACGCCCTCATCTATAAGAGTAAACATGGTGTTTCTTATATGCAGCCGTCTCTGAGAATTTTCAAAATCCGAGTTGGTCAAAAGCATCTGTCCGACATGCAAATCCCTCTCTGCAAAAAACTCTTTATACGCCATCATAAGTTCCACCTGTCCTATGGCGCACAAGGCTTGTTTATAGTTCATGTCTTCTACCTTGTGCCATTTATTTATGGCTCCTACCCCGCAGATTTTTGCACCGCTGGACACTATAACAATGCGTTTACCGTCATCTATAAGAGCGATAAGTTGCTCTACTATGTTCTTAATGGCTTCTCTGTTGGGTACTCCGTCTTCTGTTGAAAGCACATTACTTCCGAGTTTTATTACAATCTTCTTGCTGTCTTCCAATATCTTTTGTATCGTTGTCATATCTTTTCAATGTCCTTCTCAATTTAGCTTAATAAAATTTATTACAATTATACCATTTCTATGATAAAATTAAAATAACAAATACGTCATGTATCGAAAGGATTTGCAATATGAATTATGTCGAAACCGCCAAGCGTGCCAAGAAAGACAGCTTTCTCTTGTCTTCCATATCTGAAGGAATAAGAAACAGCGCTTTGTCCCTTATCTGCGAAAAACTGAGAGAAAATCAGGATTACATTTTCGCTGCCAATCAAAAGGATCTTCAGGCGGCCGAAGAAAATGCTCTGCCGTCGCCACTGTTATCCAGGCTTAAATTTGACAGCAAAAAGCTTTCAACATGTATAGACGGTATGCACGATCTGATAGGGATGGATGATCCTCTCAACCGGGTACTGATGAAGCGTCAGCTGGATCAGGGACTTATGCTCACTAAAGTCACCTGCCCTATAGGTGTTATAGGGGTGATCTTTGAATCTCGTCCTGATGCGCTCCTGCAGATTTCAGGATTATGCATAAAAAGCGGCAATTGCGCCATTCTTAAAGGCGGCAGCGAAGCGTCTCATACTAACCGGGCGTTGTTTGACGTAGTTCACCAGGCAGGAGTTGAGGCCGGACTCCCCGACGGATTTTTATCTTTGGTGGACACAAGAGAAGGCGTTGAAGAACTGCTTTCGTGCCATGAATATATCGACCTTATCATTCCCAGAGGATCCAATGCTTTCGTTCAGCATATAATGGAAAACTCCAAAATTCCTGTCATGGGTCATGCCGACGGTATATGCCATATCTACGTGGCAGAAGATGCCGACATCCCTATGGCTTTAAAAATCATAGAAGATTCCAAGCTGCAATATCCGGCGGCCTGCAATGCTGTAGAAACCCTTTTGCTCCATCAAGACATATACGACAAAATTATTTCTTCAATAACGGATAAGATAACGTTAAAAGAAGGGGAATATAATCAAGAGTATCTAGACACCGTGATGACGGTAAAGAAAGTCTCGTCCATAGATGAAGCCATAGATTCCATCAACTCCAACGGCTCTCATCATACTGACTGTATAATTACGAAAGATCGCAAAAATGCTGATTACTTTATGGACAGAGTAGACTCTGCCGGAGTATATCACAACTGTTCCACCCGCTTTGCTGACGGATTCCGCTACGGCTTCGGCGCTGAAGTCGGTATCAGTACAGGCAAACTGCATGCCAGAGGTCCGGTAGGATTAGATGGCTTAGTAACTTACAAATACAAGCTTTATGGCAGTGGACAGACTGTGGAGCCGTACGCAGCCGGTGAAAAGAAATTTCATTTTGAGGACCTGTAAGATAATGTTCCCATGGCAGCATGTCGAATGGCAGCATGTCCAATGGCAGCATGTCGAATGGCAGCATGTCGAAACTCGTCGAACACTCTTGTCAGCTGACTTTTTTCGGAAAATTTTCAAAAAAAGTCAGCGAAAATCGAAAAAATAGCAGTCAACTGCAAAATTTCTACTTAAAAATGACAAAAAATAAAAAATCTTACAAAAAAGTCAGTAAAAATGGTGTGCTACCCGTCAAGTAGACAATGAAAAAAATATAAAATTTTTATGTTGCC